>Ga0228710_1001663_pt1 | contig 33834 bp, 16 predicted proteins | sample MedpolnodulmetaG_FD_177995 | JGI IMG/M metagenome (GOLD analysis project Ga0228710, IMG submission 177995) | Root nodule microbial communities from Medicago polymorpha collected in Santa Monica, California, United States - pink nodules | ecosystem: Host-associated > Plants > Roots > Nodule... | reverse complement strand
GTATAAGCATAGTATCCTAGACGGTAGCAGGTGGGCGTTGGTATAGGTTTTATGACCTATACCAACGGCTTTTGAGACCTTTACCAACGGTTTCTGCCGTTGCTAAATGGCAAGTTTCTTGTAGTGCCAACACTATGTATCCAACAACAACTTAAACTCCCTAATTATTCTAATCCCTAAACCTCTAGACTCCCTATTAGAACACACCTTTTTCTAACTTAATCCAAAGAATTTTGCGAGCATCCTCACCCCCACCCCATCCCCAAAAAAATTTTATTAAAAGGGATTCAAGGATAGAAATAATATACGTTGGAGCTTTAAAGAAGTAAAAAAATGTAAACCGGTAGTGATGACTTGAAAGATTTGGTTAAAATAAGTCAAACGTCCATAGACAAGTTTTTACTCTTCCTACCATAAAGTCATTTTCTAATGCTTCCAATCCAAATGTCCGGTAATGATAAACAACATGGATTGGAAGACCCAAATAAACAAATGAGATCTGACCAGTTTTACAATTCAAAGCCATTGTTGCCTCAATCAACCAAGACTCCACCACAATAGCACCTACCAACAAGTTTTTATGAAAATTTACTTTAAATCACGAGATAACTTCAAAAAGGATCAAGTTAGCCTTAAAGGCTCTAATATTTTCCCAAACTTTTCTCCCAAAATCAGTGTATCATCAATAAATTTCAAATGAGAAACTCAATAATTAGAATTCCTACCAATAACATAACTCGAAAATAGACCAACATCAATTGAATCACTTAGCATGATATTCAAACATTCAGCAGCAATGAGAAACAGGAAAACTAAAAGGGGGTCTCCTTGACGCAAACCCTTCCAAATTTGATTTTCTTGATTAGGCTTCCATTAAATAAAGCAAAAGTTTTTATCATCAGTTAGAAGTTATTTTTGAGTATTTTTAGGAAGTTTACATTTATTTAGTCAAGTTTTTGTAAAAAAAAAAACCAATGGATAAGCAACGGAGAGAAAAATTTAAGAACCTTAAAACATATCAAATTCACCCGAACTAGAAAACTTTGTGGTCGTTCAATTCTTTTTACAAGTATATCAAATTAATTTCATGGGGTATAGCCACTATGAACATTTCAGTGATGTGAAATGGGAAAAGGAATAAAGAAATTCAAAGGAAGCTCTTTGTAACTCGTTAACTATGTAATATTGGTCTGATTAAATAAAACCACTCTTTAATGTTTTCAGTCGTTTAAATAACTTGTTCTTAATGGTTTTTGTGCGTCTACGGATGTTCATGAGATGATCTAAATTCAACTGAAAATAAATGAAGTCCAACAATACATACAAATTAAGTTTAACAAGAACATAAATTAGAAAACCTTTAATGTAACATTGTACGTTGTAACAAATTAAGTTTGACTTTGTAATTTAAAGAAATGAAATAACGGGATAAAGTCATATCGACCCAAGCTATGAGTAAGCAAAATATTTATGCTACCAAATAAGTGCTTCAAGTTCAAATCCAATTGAAATTTATTCCTTTCATCTTTATTTGTAACCTTCCAATTAACAAGGTCATCAATATATGCTTGCTTATCTTATGTCCTCTATTTTCACAAAGGTCTTGTATCTATAACGACAAGCACATAACAAGAACCAACCAAAATTCAATACTCCCAATCCAGCCACAATGAAATAGAAATACTCCAATCTTCCCTTATTGACATCACTATCCAACCAATCAGGTTGACCTTGTTTTCCACTAAAACTATGAATAATGTTCACAATGAAACTGCTTAAATTACTTGCAACTGCTGCTTGAAGTGAAAGCAAAGAATTACCAATACTTCTCATTTTATCAGGAGATTCCTTGTTGAAAAACTCTGTATGTCCAACAATAGAAAATGCTTGATTGAATCCAAGTGTTATAAATTGAGGAACTAACCACATTATTGACATTTGTCTAATTTCATATGATTCTCCTAATGAAATCGACGAAACCCTTCTTCGATGTTCAACTAACCCTGCAATCACCATTGTTAAAATTGCGAAAAAATGTCCAAGTCCAATTCTTTGAAGGGTTGTTAACCCTCCTTCTTGGTTGGTTAATTTGGTAAGTATAGGGGAAATGACTTTATCATAGAATGGAATGACTATAGCTATTGTTAGCATTGTTACTATAATCATCCAACCAGGTGGTACCTCAAAGTTTTGTGTTAGGTGTTTGTCCATTTTCATTGCTTGTGACATTGGAAATATTGATAATTGTCCTGTTGGAATGTATGTTATGATACCTGTTACCCATATTGGCATCATTTTAAGTATGCATTTCAATTCTTCAACTTGTTGGATGCTACAAAGTCTCCAAGGATTATTGTTTGAACCATCATCATACAATTCATTCTCCACCATTAGAGCTGCTTTGTTTAAACACCTGAAGAAATAAAATTCAAGCATACAATATATTGATCAATATAACTTCATTATCATTTTTAACTTTTAGAAAATTGAAATATTGTTGGAGAACAAGAGTATGATGTTGGAGTTTTTGAGTTATGACAACACCCAAACTTGACATTGGTCCTATTCTCCACATTTGACTTCTTGCTCAAAAAGTTCATTTTAGTTCACAAATTCTAGATATTTTAAGACAATATGGCAACGTTCAAACTTGACAACAGTTGGATCCACACTTTATTGTGCCAAGCGTTGGCCTAAAAAATACAATCAATTAAATATGTTTCTAGTCCTCCATCACATTTTTGGGTCTTTGTATTTTATTTTATTTTGAAATATTGTGTGCCGTCCTCTTAAAAAGCGATATCAAAATCAAGTTTGAAGAACTAAAATGACATATTTAAAATTTTAGGGACGAAAATAAATAGTGTGACTAAACAAATTTTTTGAACTTTCGGATACTAAAAATATGTAACTCAAATGGCAACTATAGGGAGACACGAGGTCTTAGACTAAAGTATATTCTATAGTCAAAAATGATGAACGAGTGATCTCGACTAATTGTCAATCATTAGATCTTTTTTCAACGACCCATATTTCCTAATCTGTATAAATTTAGGATTCCTTGGATGCAGCGAATCCAGGTCCACTTTTTAGACAATATATGACAACTTTGAAATGCATATTAATTACTCACCTGAACTCCTTTGTGAGAGGCAACTTTGGTTCCATGTTCTCAATTGGAGGATCATAGAAAACACCACTTGTATCCTCTTTATCAGAAATATGAATATGACGTTTGCATTTAGCTGCAACAAAAACTTGAGCAATCCTTGAAAATATACTTCCCTCAGGCTCAACATATGCATAAACTTTAGCACCAGCAAAGTAAAACACGATAGCAACGACCATAAACAAACATGGCAAAGCAAAACCAAGAGTCCAACTAAAAGAGTCTTGGATTTTAACCACAAGTGTCACGTTGATTAAAAGAAGCACAGTTTGTATAACATAGTAGAAATTGTAGAAGCTTCTTGTTCCTTGTCTACCTTCAATTGTTGTTAAATCAAATTGGTCAATTGCAAAGGGAATGCTGCATGGATTAATTCCACCGGTTCCTATGGCTAACCAGAAGAAACCTGAAAGTAATATGCCAAGTTGTAAATTGGTGTGGCCTTTGCATGTACCAAGTTGTTGTTGTTGAAGTGAGCATGGTGATGGATGAAATTGTGGTACCCATGCTGTTAGCATTATTATTGTCATTCCCTGAATAATGGTATCAAATATATGTTACAATCCAAATTTGTAAATTTTTTCAAGTGGTAGAAGGATCCAAATTTTTGTAGTAGTAAAAAACAAAGCAGACAGTTATATAGACTAGGAATTTGGACCAATGAATTATGTAATCAAGTTTAAAATACAACTGAAAATCTTTATCTAATGGAAATCTCAATGTTTCACTACTGATATGAAAATTCCTTGCTCTCTATGCTTGAACAGAATTGCACTAAAAAATCCGTCTTTGCATACTGGTCCGATAAGCCAAATTGCATCACCACGTCAGAACCTTTTTTTGGCGACGAGTTAAGTGGCACAGAGCAACTTGAGTGTAGAGTTCATAACTCCAATTCGCACATCAAAATTTAACAAGTTAAACTTGTTGGTCAATGGAGCATTTTAGTCAATTCTTTTCAAATGAAACTTAACAGTTTACGTAAATTATATACTTTAGGTGCTACCTTAGTGATAAGAGTTTAGTCATGTAATCTCAATGTACAAAGTTCAAATTTTTTTAAGTAAAGTTGTAAAGTGTTCATTAGTGGCATTTTAATTAATCAAAATTTCTCCCTTCCTGTTTTTATTTAAATAAAAAGTAACATAAATTTTTCTCAATATTATTACTATCCATCAATTCAAAACATAATGAAAATGAAATTAAAACATACCGCAAGATTAGCAAAGGATGCTATGGCAATTGTAACAAATTTTCCCAGATAAGCATCTGCAATGAATGCACCAATGACTGGCAAACCATTGGAGATAGCAGACCAAGTGTTCAAAATGTTTGCAGCATACACCTGATCCATGTTATACACTGTCATCAAGTACACCATGAAATTTGTTTGTATTCCTAATTTTGCCAACTTTTCAACTGTTTCATTCCCTGCATTGGTTAACATAATTAAAATTAAATGTGTTAATTTAACATTTTAAACATAACAAATTATTAATGTTTAGAGAAGTACCTAAAATGTATGGCATCGCCTTCCATCCTGGCTTCTTTTGGAGTGTCTTTGGCTTAGATTGAACTAGGCTTTCTTCATCAAGCAGTTTCTTTCGAAGTGATGACATTGAATTGAGTTTTTGCTGCAAAATTAAACTACTAATATTTTATTTTTAAAAAAATTATTTGTGATGGAGACTATTTTTATTAATGTACTGTGGGGTCCCGCCATTGCCACATGGCCAACATACATTTGACAAACTGGAAGGTTGCATGTGAAGACAAGTAGCAAGGTGCATGATGTACACATGGTGTCGTGTATGAGAGACACATGTTGTGGTGCATGCATTGCAAGAGACACATGGTGTGGTGCATGTATTGCAAGGGTCACTTGGTGTTTTGCATGAAAGGCAAATGACAAGTGTCCTCATGCATGTAAGGTAACTTTGGCTTGCTTCTCCTATAAATAGGACCATGAACACGCATTCACAACACACCACAAGAGAAGAACAACAAAAAGCAAGAGAAAGAGAGTTTTGCTCAAGAGAAAAGTCATCCTCATAGAGAGTATTCTTGTGAGAGAAATAGTGGGCCAATTTGTGAGAGTGTTCATTACAAATTGAGAGATATATTGTAGTGAGATCCACCTAAAGGTGAAGTTGTTGTATTCTTATTATCATTATAGTGGAAGTTTAAGAGGCTCAAGGATCCTGTGGTTTTAACTTTCTCACATTAAGATGGTTTTCCACGCTAAAATTCTTTGTGTCATTACGCTTATATTTCACGTTTCCCCTAGTGTCTATTTTGAGTTCACGGAGGAGAGAAATTATGCATGTATTTTCAAACAAATGTCTCTTGATATTACATGATCAAACTCTTAAATTGGTTTGACCCCTCACAAATTAACTACTAAATGAGTGCATCCTTTTACAATAATTTTCTATCACCCATGTTTTGGTTTGTAAATATGCAATGACTCCAAGTTGTTCTTTAATGTTTCAGTGAATTTTGAAAGATATTCTATCTTATGTCGTATTTGCCTCCCCATTTAATGCATAAAAGGAAGGAGGGGAGGGAAATTGGAAAAAGGATAGTCTATCAATTTGAATAAAGAGATTATTTTATCCAAAGTCTTCATCTCCCATCTCCTCTCCGCTCCTCCACTCCTTTCTTTGAATACAAAGTTTGAAAAGGAGGAAAATAGAAAAATCTTCCACCTTTTTTTGACATAATAATGTTTTTGTGAAGAATGATAAATTAATTGTAATGATTAATAAGTTTTAAAGTACAGAGTATTTTTTTTTTAGCAAATTAAATTTTAGAGTATAATAACAACATAAATTGAATTTGAATAATTTATTTAAAACCTCCAAAATTCTCCTCTATTTTTGTTGATATTTCTAAAATTCTCCTCTAATACAATTTTTTGGTTACTTCATTTTTTAGATTTTGTATTATGAAAAAGAAAAAAAAAACTCCCTATTCAAATTAGAGGGTCACTTCTTTAGTTTTCCTCTCGTCCTTTCTTTTACTCAAGTTTTTACCCTTCCTCCAAACTCGCTTAAGAAAATTTAATAGAGATATAAAAACAAAGCGTTTTTAAGAATTTTAGAGCTATATTGAAAGTCCGTTTGTCACAGATTAAAAAAATAATTTTGGCATTCAATAATTTATAGATTATTTTTAGATATTTTTAAAAAAAATCAGAATTTATTTTATATTTGTTTATCATTATAAAATTCATTTTTTTCCAGAAAAAATAACTGAATTTGTTTGGACACAATTTTTAAAAACACTGTAACAATGATTATTTAAGAAATGTTTTTTTCTACTAAAATAAAAATAGCTTTAACTAAATACCTCAGAAACATGTCAATATTGCAGCTCTTTCATAATGTCATTTTAAATCACTGAAAAATACTATCAAAGTCTAAACCAGAGAATCTCTCTTGAACTAATTTATTTTCGTTAAATCCAAATCAAACCAATATGATGCTGGGATTTGCACCAAATAAAATATGAAAAAGAAAACATTGATGCAAGAAAAGAAAGTGCACAGCGAAAATATAAAATAAAAAATAGATTAATTCAGTTAATGTGTAAGAGGGCATTAGTTAGATTACCGGAAGTGTTATCAACAGTATTGATTGAGGATCAAAGATTTTGTTGAGTGTTCAAAATTGTTCACTAATTGATTCGTTGATAAGAATTCAATTCATATTCTGTGGATCAATATTTAAGCATTTAGCTTTCTCTTACTCTTATGAACACAAATCAAACTCAGCTAAAATGTTATTTGTAAAAATAAAAAAAAAAAAGAATAAAATCAAACTCATTAATTCAAAACAATCATATTTGTTAATTTGCATAACTTTCTTTATAATTCCATGACTATTAATTTTTTAATTATAAACTTTTAATTCTTTTATATTACTTAAGTATTATTTTAAACCTTTTGTTTTTGAGGAAGTATTTTAATCGTTGTTGAACTTTTCTTCATAATGAGTCAAAAAAACGTTTTTCTTCGTAAAGTAATAAGTCATTGTAGTCAAGAATTTTTTTCTTTTTTATTCTTCAAAAAAAAAAAAGAACTTTTTCTTTTTTGAAAGGATTAATTGTAGTCAAGAAGTTATTTAATTTATTTCATCTATAAACAAGAGTTCTTACTTTTCTTCATATAGCTATTATTTTCTTTTCTTTTCTGTCCATCCATAGCAAACTTACATGGCAGTAACCATGAAAACAAGGGCTTGTGGGGGAATATCTATTTTACGTTGTTTTACCATAGTGTTGATAGCATCAACACTACTTAAAATTAATGATGCAAAAGAGTGTGACGAATTTTACGTTGTTAGAGAAGGTGATACCTTTTATAGCATAGCGGAGAAGTGCGATGATCCGTTTATCTTGTTATCGAATCCGCATGTCCGTGATCCTCAAGATATCTTTCCTGGGAACATACTTAGAATAAATCCCCAATATGATGAGGAATATTTTTGATTGTTATCTTTGTAAGCAGATTTTGCTTATTCTCTTTGTAATGGTTATACTTTTTTTTCATCAACTCCACCTTTGAGTGTAGGGTTTTATTCTAATGATTTAATGTTGTTATTGTTTATTCACATAATCTATTTATACAACTTGAGAATGAACTGTATTAACTTAAGTACATAACAGAAATAACTGTTTAACGAAACTAACCATCAAAACAGAAAAACTGAACTTCATCTTATCAGTATACTTGTGAAACACGCAAGGTAACCATTCACTAATTTTGAATTAACTAACAACACACACCACCTTCATTGATGATACTTGATGCTTCAATCCCCCATCAAATCTCTTAATTTGATGAATACTACAATCTTAACACCTTTGGTTAGAAGTTCAGCAATTTGATTCTCACTTTTACAATGTTTCTACTTTCTACTTTATTTTTCCTTTGCTTTCTTTCTCTCTCAAGTAATGAAACCTCATTTAGCTAAGTTGATGGCATAAATGTTATCAACCTTTATTGTCATAGCTTCACACTTCTCATAGCTACTTTCATCAATCAAATCCATTAGCCAGATTGCTTGACACGCACAAAGTTATGCAGCTATATATTCAGCTTCACATGATGAGAATTTGACCATTAGTTCCTTCCTTAAGCACCAAGACATTGGTGATCCTCCCAAAAAGAACATATAGGCCTGCAGTTATTTTCTATCACATATGTCACCGCACCAATTAGAATCGGTGTAGCCAATTATCTTGCAATTCTTCCCTTTGTCTTCTGATGGAAACAAAATTGCACCTCACCTCATTATCATCTTTTAGCTGCTAAGTGAAATGATTTTGGTCTTGGTATAAACATACTCACAATGCCAACATTACATGCAAGATTAGGCCTTGTTTACACATATACCTCAATGATCTAACAAGTCTTCTATATTTAGTTGGATCAACATAATTTTCATCATCATTTTTAGAAAATTCAAATCTTGTCTCATCAGGAGTCACTACGTGGTTGTAAAGTTCATATCAAATCTCTTAAGAATTTCAACAACATATCTTCTTTACTTGGGAAATGCTAAGGTTACTCTTGATACCTGGAATGTACACCACTCCTAAGATTAGTGATTGTCCTCCATATTTCTTCTTTATCAAGACTTCATTAATGCCTTCAGCTTATAATGTATTGTCATTTGCAAACTTCAGTTTGTTCCTAGATGTACTGTTGGTCTTCATAAGTAAGTCTCTTCTTCTTGTTATTTGAGTTGAACATCCATTGTTGCGTTTTTTGCTTCCATAGGTGCGAATTTCACAAAGCATAAGTCATTCCAAGCCAATTTCAAGCACAAAATCAAATAAGTTTTTTGAATCCTATTGCATTGTTATTTTGTGATTGAATTGTTAGTTTTTTTTTGTTAAATTTCGATTATAGAGGTTTTATTGATTTTATGATTTTATGATAGTTTAGGTTTAGGTTTTGATGAATTGTTGTAGAATTGTTAGGTTTAGATTTTGATTTTATGATAGTTTAGGTTTAGGTTAGAATTGTTTAGGTTTAGGTTGTTATGAATTATTAGAATTGTTATGGAAGTTTTATTGAATTGTTAGGTTTAGGTTTTGATGAATTGTTGTAGAATTGTTAGAATTGTTTAGGTTTAAGTTTATGTTTATGTTTTGATGATAGTTTAGGATTAGGTTTTGATTTTATGATTTTATGATATTGCTGTTTAGTTTAGGTTTTGATCACCAATTTCTCTATGTAGATATGTCTCAGAATCAGAACCAGCTTCAGTTGAACAAAAAGGAGGGTGATGACAAGAAGAGAGCAAAATCGCATGTGACATGGCATGGAATCGAATGTGATGGTTCCGTAAAAAAGAAGGATTTGAAGGTGCCGGTGTACAATCATTCCAGGTTGAGGAGGAGCGGGAGGACATGCTATTTTGGTCCTCAACCAAAAGCAGGTGCCCCAAGGACCGTTGCGGGCAACACGGTTGACTTGTGTGATGAGGAAGATGATCGAATGTAATGGCTTCTAATGCCTAATTCTTTTGGATCTTTTTTTATTTTTTTTTATATGTCTCGCACATTTTGCTGCATTTTGCTTAACATTATGGTACTTTGAATAAAATTGTGTTTTGAATAATTTCGATTAAAGTCATGTATTGAATAATTTCAATTAAAAATTGCGTATTCGAATAAAGACTAATTAAATCTAACGTGATGAATAAATAAATTCGAAAAGTGAATAAATAAATTATTGTTCCATTCTAAACAACACGTATTATGTAGAATCAACTATATATGTTATCACATCAAATTCTCTAATGTAAGATGAGTCATCACATAATGAATGAGGTGCATTCTGTGACACTCATCTTATATGAAGGAATTCGATATCATAACGTAAAAGTTACATTAGATTACATTACATAAAGTTCCTAAATATGTTCTATCTTTACATTACATTACATTCGGGTTGCACCTTCCAACTACAACAATTATCTTACCTCTAAAATGGGTAAATTCAAACTTGCTAAACAACAGCTCTCAAGCATTCACCCGACATTTCTATTGTTACATTCAAAAGATTAAATTCTTGTTAGGCTTGGTTTAAATGATGGTATTCAAGTGTCAAAAGAATGAGGTGCATTCCTTAACACTTCAATACCTTCATCTAATCCATCCTAACAAGAATTTAATCTTTTGAAAGGAACAATAGGAATGTCGGGTGAAAGCTTGGGAACTGTCATTTAACAAGTTTGAATTACTCCATTTCAGAGTAAGACAATTGTTGTAGTTGGAAGGTGCATTCCCTACCTAATCACGATCTTCTGGCGGAATCAAACTGTTGATAATATCTTCAGTTGATTTCAGCAACGTTACACACATATCGATCCATTGGAACATGCTTTGCTCCCAAAGCATGCTCCTCACGTTATCGTCGTTCTTTAATTCCACCTAACTGAATGATATTTCCCATTGTCGAGTGTTGGACGTTTATACCGAACGTATTCCACCCTCCTTGTGTCTCCGGGGTTGACTCCTTGGTTGAATTCATTCAGTTGATCCTTGATACCTCTTAACGTGACACCAATGTGCCAAACCTTCAACCTCTGAGGTTCTACACCATTGAATTGTGCATGAACATCGAACATATCGGTCATTGTTTCAGATATACACAATAAGAAATTATAAACAATCAATGAAAAACTCATTCAAACATTTCATCAAACACTTGATGTGCAAATTACACATAAGCCCTAAAAATCATAAAAATAACCCTAAAATATTTTACTCTAAAAAAAACATAAAAATGCAAAAAATATAACAAAATTATTCAACTTATATCTACTCTTAAAATAAATCATATAATCTTACATGTAAATCTTTTTTAAAACTAAAATAAAAAAATAAATATAAAACACCAAAATTAAAAATAACCCTAAAATTCTAAACTATAACATAAACATCATGCAAACTAAATTAATCAACTTACATCTACTCTAAAAATGAATTATAACATATAAATCTACTCAAAAACTAAAATAAAATAAATCTACTTAAAAACTACAAAAGAAAAAAAAAATTTAACAACTAAAATGTAAGTTAATAGCACTATGATTCACTTACTTGTGATTTTGTTGAATAAATTTGGTTAGGGTTTTTAGAGAGCTTTTGAGAGAGATTGGAGAAATTTTTTGAGATTTTGAGAGTAATAATGGATGAGAGAGCTTCTGTCAGATTTGTATCAGGATCGTATCGGCAGTTAACTGCCGATGGAATCCTCGACAGTTAACTGCCGTCGGTTCTTTCATAATTCGGCAGTTAACTGCCGCCAGGGTTTTTCGTCTTTTACATGTATTTTTCAGCCCTTTCAAATGTGTGAACAACAATTCTCAATTTGTAGTTGACCTTCATTATAATGAAAATAAGTTTTGATGTTTTTAAAATACTGTTTTTTTCTTCAAACTTGATTTGATTTGTTTAGATTAATTTAGTTCAAAACATGAAGCATATCAAATATGGTTTTTTGTGAAAACTAAGATGCCAATAACCGTATGACCAAAATATAATGAAAAAAATAAGGTAAATAACACAGGGAAGCTTGCACAGAAAGTCCAAATTAGTAGTTACCTTGACATAAAATGTAACTATTTACTCGAAAGTGTTTAGAGCATTTCATTCTTAAAAATATTTTGAATACATATTGGGAGAAAGTGGAGAGACTTGGAAGTGGCACGACCTTTACGGGCGCGTGGGCAAAAGCGGTTGAGGGAGTGTAGTATTTGTTTGAACTATATTATTTTGCAGGATGATGTTACTGACTAGTTGAAAGTGAAGTATAAAAGTCTTGCTTTTGACTATCATTTATGGTAGACTAACCCATTAAATTTCTTGTAATTATTCTTTCTTTTTTTCATTCAGGTGTTCCTTACTTGTTTATGATGTAACTTGATTTTTCTCATTGCTTTTTTCTATCACACCTTGTGCAGGAAAAGTAAAGAGGTTCTATTGTTGAAATTTCATTTTTGCTTCTTAAAAAAATACATTCTAGAATATCAATTAAAATTTGAAAACTAGTGTTTAGAACATTTCATTCATAGTAATATTTTTTTGTCAAAAGAAAAATTCATAGTAATATTTTGAATATATATTGGAATATCAATTAAGATTTGAAAATTAGTTAGAAATTTGGTAACTTCTGCTAGAGCATGCGTGGTCTCATTGACTTGCCTCTACTAATGTAATACTCTAAACTGTTTATAGATTTATCGAATGATCCCACAAATCAATATGAGTCATTTTAACGTGCTTTGACCTTACTCACATACTTTAATAATTTCTCAACATGTCACTTCTCCAAATACTATTCCAGGCCAAGCATGCTTAACTAGAGTTTTTATGTATTGGCACCGCGAAGACAAGATTTGTAACACCCCATATTGCTTTGAGAATTACCGACTTACCCTATAAATCAACATGAATCTTTTTACCGTGTTTTGTCTTCAATCACACAGTTTTTGAGAAACTTTCAAGAAGATCACCCATCCAAATATTACTTCAAGTCAAACACACTTAACTCTGAAGTTCTTATTCATTAGGTTATTGAAAAGAAGACCTTTTTATCACAAAAAATTCACTAAAAGGTCTATTAAAACCAAACCCTCTTTAGAGAACAATTCATCAAAATTTATAAGTTTTTTAATACTTCTTGACTTTTTGTAAGTTGTAAATGACGAAAAGTCTTGATTGAATAACACTAGATTTATACTTCATATTCAAAATGTCTTAATTGAATATCACAAAACTTTGTTAAATTACTTTAAAAAAAATTGATTGAATTTTACATGACTTTTCTAAATAAAAAAAGTATTTTAAAATCTTTTACAATCCTAATCCAACAAGTAATTATATATTTCTAAATTACCCCTATGAAAACTTGTTTCAAGAGAATAAAGAAGTTATTCTAAAATATGATCTACATTGAAAGATAATTTAGGAATGATAAAAATAAATATGATACAAGTAAATAAAGGTTTTGCTAGAAGATACATTTTATGAAGGTGTCTTTTAGCAAGTTATTCTATGAGCATTTGCTAAAAGACACCAACTAATTTTTATGAAGGTGTCTTTTAACAAAGTTATAACTAAAAAGTGAAAATCACACATTGAGGTGTGGGTTGTTAAAAGACACCATCATAGATGGCTTCTAGCAAAACCCAATATATAAATATGGTATCACATTGGTAATGTTGTTGATGTTGTTGTTCCTGGTTTATTAGAGAGACACCAGCGATTGTGCATTTCATATTTCATGCATATGATGTCGGGGGAAAGAAAACGATGAAGTACGATGTAACAGTCACGATAGATGCACATGCCATATCACACTAATCCAAATTTGAAATTTCCTACCGAGTACCGACATATGAAACACACTGTCAAGAATATTCAAAAGAATCCAAAATTAATACATTTTATGCAAAGGTCATTTTTGCCACTAGGTTACGGCCGACTCTAGTTCCTTCATGTTTTGGACTACTCATTCAAAAGGACTATGCTCGACAATCTACATGTTGGACATAGGTATATGACAATTATTTGCTAAAATTTAGCAAATAGTTTATAGAGAAATGATATTTGTACAATCATTTATTACAACTTTTTGATAATTTTTTCTCTCATACTCGTATTTTATTCTTATCATCTCTCTTTCTTTTTCTCTCTCTATTGTTTTGGACTAATGAGAAGGGTTAAAATGAAAGTTGTCATCAAAGTTGTCCCAAATGATTGTACATATATCACTACTCTAGTTTATAAGCTCTTATGAAATGACAGAAATAAGATATATTTAATTAATATTTTCAATTAAATTTCAAATTAACATAAGTTCAACGGAGGCTCAACCGTGCAAAGTGTTAATAATATTGAGTTTCAACGGAGAATAACAAAGACGGTTACGATTTCAATAATGATCTAACATGACTAAAAGTTACAAGAGAATACATAGTACAACATAATGGACTCTCCTAACTTATAAACCTAAGGTGTTAACCTATTATATAACACAAAGGTCAAACCACTACGATGCAGAAGCTTTGGATTCTAAGAATCAATACCGTGATGAGCCAATGGTCGACAATTACAAGATGTCATCTTCTATAATTGTCACTAACGGAGACCTCGCCTTTACTCCTCAAGGTTGTGTGTTCCAACGAATAAAGGGGCACTTCGTTGCCCCAAAAGGTATGATTCATTCTATCATTAGGCTCTCACTCTTACTCGCATACTAATTTGAGTGTCGGAAAGTTTACTGATAACCTACATTGCAATCGTCGTTATCCTTATCATCTCAAATCATGCCCCATTTTTTTCATTGGTAGACCTCGTAGCCTTTTTACAATTATGAACATAAACATCTAAAGAGTTACTTTTGTGTCAATGAAAGATAATTAAATTGGTAAGAAGTTGAATTATACTCCACATAAATTGTTAATTTAATCGTTGTTGTCGATATGATGATCTCTTTAATAAATAGTCTCTAATTAACGCTGTGAATCTTGAGGTGGGGTCGAATCTCAAACCAACTTCCTTAAACCTGTGTTCATACAAAAAGAACCTATTTTGTGAATCTTATCTGTGATTTATCATTACTTCTTTTGGGATTCTTTTGGCATTAATCTGATCCACCTATTCATTCAACCAACAAAAAATTAAAAAATCCCATCCAACCACGTGATCAATTTATGAGACTTTGCTTTCTTCTCACTTCACTTTAGTATAAATAAAATACAGAAAATAAATGCCACTAAATAACTCTGTATACAACAATTGTGAAAAGTGTGCAATAACAATATTAAAATAACTCTGAAACCCTTTTCCAGTGAAATTTCTATCACGCTATTGTTCTTTCCTTGGTTATAGCACAGCACCTTGTTTTTCTTCTCACGCCGTGTAACTGTTCGACGAAATGCCTGAACCATGCATTCTCACACCGCACCCCCTCTTTCCTTGTTCTTCCCCCATATAACCCTTTCTCTCTTTCCCCCTATCTTCGTCTCGTTACCCTCTTCAAGAAAAGTTCAAAGCTTCGCAGTTCTAAGTGAGCTTGGTTTGATTATTGAGCACAAGAGTTTTTCCCTCAGGAAGGGAAATTTTAATACCAACAAGGGTTTGTGTTGGTCTTGTAAAGATTGGGCTGGAGATTTTTCGTCTTTGGAGGAGGAGTTGTTGGAGTTCATGCAGAATTCAGAGAATCCAGAAAGGTTTCCTACAAAGGAAGAGTTGATTAGAGGTGGGAGAGTTGATTTGGTTGAAGCTATTGTGAAAGAAGGTGGGTGGTTATCTTATGGGTGGAATTTGAATCATGGGTCTATTGAAAATGTTGATTTTGAAGATGGGAATGTAGCTAAGGCATCTGGGGTTGCTGCTTCTTCGAATTCGGATGATTCGTCTTTGGCTAACTCTTCTCAACCAGCTGAATCAGTGTGAGGATCCTGTTATATTTTTCTTTTCAATATTCTTTTGTGGTAAATCCGTCTTGCATTTTTGTGACTTGAGGTGTGTTGGAATTAGGGAATGATTAAAGTGCTTAACATGGGTTTTGGAGCTTTTAATTTGAAACATTTTGCATGTACCTTTAAAGTTTTGCAGCAATGAGCTATTGTGTTTGTGGCTTAGTACATTTATAACTTTCTACTGTTTTTGTTTAAGATCGTCGATGGAGTGTTGGAAAGTAAAACAGGAGAATAAAATCAGTATAGTGGAGATGATAATGATGGCTTGGATGTGTGGAAATACTACATAAGATGAGATGAGATAGGATTAGGAATGGTAGCATTAGAGAAACAGGTGAAATCTCAACTTAGCCACTTAGGTGTTTTTGATGTACAAAGAAGAGCTGTAGATTACTACTTCAGTCTCAAATATAAGCAAAAGTTGGTCAAAGACCGGAGGGGGTATGTCGTAAGGAGATTCTATGAGATAGAGGATAGTTCAATGGCTATAGACAGAGGAAGCCAACAAAAACTATAGCATAAACAGTTAAGAAAGACTAAGAGGTCAATTGTTTGGCTAGTGATATGATCTATGAAAGAATATTATGACATTGTTTAGTCCATGTAGTTGGTCCGACCTAGTGGGATAAGACTTGATTGTTGTTGGCGAGCTTGGTTTGGTTCTGGGGCATAACATTGGTTTTGGTGGTTTTCATTTGGAACATTTTGCATGCACCTTTCATCTTGCAGCAATGGGCTAATGTGTTGCTTTGTTTAATATTATACGCTTCCATTGTTTTTATTTCATGCCATGTTATTATTCTTATCGTTGAATGGATGAATTAGATGCAATTGTGAGCGTTTCCGTAAGTGTTATATTCTGTTAAACAGGGAAATAGAAGCTGAGGAGTCAGGCATCGAGGGTATACTAAATCGTCTGGAGAAATACAGAAATAGTTCTTTCGGACGTGAATTCAGAGAGAAAGAAGTTGGTTTTTCGTCCGATAATAAAAAAGATAAAGAGGAATGGGATCATAGAACCATCAAAGATGGAGTAAGTAAATATTATCCACTTCAAATTCTGCAGGTTGTTCATTAGTTTCTATTTTAATTGCATGTTAGTAGCAAAAAAATGTTGGAATTATGAAACCCTTGTAATATTAAAAAAAATGTATCATTTGTATTAATGTCGAGAAAGAAGTTGATGTTTTGTGCAATAATAAAAAAGACAAAGAGGAATGGGATCATAGAACAACAAAACATGGAGTAGGTTAATATTATCCTCTTCAAATGCTGCAGGTTGTTCCTTAGTTTCTATTTTCATTCCATATGTCAGAATTAAAAAAAATAAAATTATTGGAATTATGTAAAACCTATACTCCCTCCGTCCCTTAGTGTGTAGGAATCTCTACCGAAAATCTCGGGTATCAATAGAAGTTGTCGAAGTAATAAATGTCTGAAATGTGTATTAGTTTATTTATCCTTATAATTGTTATCATCATATCATAAGAGAGGGAAAAAGTATTTATGTTTTTCAATTGTGAATTAAATAGGGGTATTTTTGTAAAGAAATCATTAATGCATGTGGAATTTTCTAGAGTCTTATAGTTAGGGACACAGAATTGTTTGTAAATGGTCTTATAACTAGAAACAGAGGGTAGTAATATTAAAAAAAGGTATCATTCATATTTCCAGTGTTTCTTCTATTATGTATTTCTTCCAATCAGTTTAAGCAAACTACTATATGGGTTTACTGTTCAACAAACATGTTAGTGAGCTGTTGTGACCCGAAATTGAGAGTCGAATTAAAAATATTCAAACGTTGCTTTTGATGCCTCTTGCTACTGAAACTTTAAAGTATTAATTTTAGTGTCTCCTATGTTGTAAAGGTAGCTGCCAGCCTTAACAATAGTAGTAGACAATCCTCATTGAACCAAACTACAAGTCCCCTCAGTGGTTCCCAGATCAAACTTGATCAACACGGATCTCAACTTGCTTCTATTAATTCAAGAAACTCAATTAAGCCAGAGACATGGAGAAGTTGGATTGATCAGAGAACTGGTTTTTCAAATGCAGACTTTGAAGGTAATCTCTTTTACATTTCAGGTTGTGTCTTCCTTTGTGTTATAATCTGGATCAACTGATATATTTGCAATTATCACTTGCAGATGCTGAAATTGTTCCCAGTGAAACTCCAAAAGAAGGTGCGAGTGATGTTTCAGGACGACTTGAAATCGTCAAAATAGGAGAGTTTCCTGATGGGCCAATAAACAGAGAAACAAGATTAGATTCTCTTGACATAATTGTAAATGCAAATCACAATGACATAAAATCCCGTATCCAGCTTCTGGAATCAGAGCTATCCTCTGTACTTCATTCATTGAAGTCTAACACCAGTGAAGTTACAATGCTAATGGTAAGCCGTAAGAGTAATAATAATATGAGTTAATATTTAATAATAGGTCTTCCATGTAAATTGATAAAAACTCAAGAAATAGCACAAGATTCTCACACTTCCTGGGAGTCTCACTTACCAATTATCTTTACATATTTATTTACACGGAAGGTTTTTTTTTTAAACCTCGGTACCAAGGACCGACTAATCCAAGGGGTCCAATCCCACCGTCCACTTGCGGGGGCCCCATTTAAAGCCGGAGCAAAGCTCTATATGGACTTGGCCCACTTAAATTGGCGCCAAGGAGAATCACACTTGAGACCTTGAGAGGAGCTCACTCCAAGGCCCCAAGCAACACCACTAGGCCAACCCAAATTGGCTACAGAAGAGGTGATTTTAATTAGCAATTATTGAAAAATAAAATAAAAAATACAGATATTAGAATTTGTCACCACCTCTCTTTGGGAGAGGTATAAAAGGTACATTCTACTAAACTAAGAAAAAGGATAAGAAAAAATCACATTAAGAGAGAGTTTTGCTGTGACACTTATTTGGAGCTGGGATAATAAAAAAATCACTTTAAAGGCAATAAAGACATTTTGTTTACCAATTTCATGAGTAAACAGACATTTGGGTCTTTGAATATGTCAGATGGTGTATCTTTTACTATTCAATTTGGTCCTCAAATGTATCTTTTCTTTGTTAGTTTGGTCCTTGAATATGTCTTCATTTGTTAGTTTGATCCATATAACTACCGACGGAGAAGACACCATCAGGGATATTTTTGAAGTTTCGATATATTCAGAGAGTATGATGACATTGCCTCATACATTTAGGGACCAAAATGACTGTTTGTTCCAATTTGATGTTCTGCTTCGGTAAGTTGAGTGAAACTGTCTGTTATGACCTGGTGTTAGTAAAGAGTTTCACATGCTCTTTAGGTTCTTAGACTCAAAGAAAATGTATATTTAAGACATTTTACAATATGAATGTGATTTAATTGGTTTAGGAGTAGCTACTACCTACTACAAATGCACGTTTGTTTACTTTATAAAGAAACTAGAGCCTAGAAAAATGTTACTTTTTTTAATAGAATAGTTTTTCATTGACTGTCAATATCACTTTGAAGACCTTTCCTCAGAAAATCCTAAAACTAGTCTTGATTCGTCTGCTCTGCTGTATATTCTAAAACAGGAGCAGAAGAATTCTTCCCATGATCTAGCAAAGCTTTCCGATGCTTGGGAGTTCCAGGAAACTGAAATCATGAATTCTCAAGCCAGACTACGTTCGTTACGTGCCAAGTTGGCAGTGTTAGAAGGAAAGATGGCATTGGCAATAATGTATCCTCAGACACCATTCAAATAATTTCACAATTCACACACAATATCTAAGTCTTGACTATATCATATTATTTTTTCCCAGGGATGCACAGAAGGCTCTTGATGAGAAGCAGAAGAAGATTGATCATGCCCACAAAGCTTTGAAACTTTTGAAGCCGACTTGTGTAGTTTGGCCTAATATTGCTTCCGAAGTATTTTTAGTAGGATCATTTGATGGCTGGTCTTCACAGGTCTAATCTCTTTCTGAGAACTTTTTATTTAGGTTATTGTAGATAGTAGATCATGTACGTTTGTGCTTTTTTAATTAACAAAATAAGTCTTGCAAACTTTAAAATGATTAATCAAGCTTTTTTTAAAATAAAACCACCAACCCCCCCAAAAAAAAACTTGAGTACTTTTCATTGTGTATGGGCTTTGGTTAAATAGTTTCATGCGACCATTTTCCTTGAAACTGTTTTTACGATTTGGAGAATGTTATGTCACTTGCATGGATATGCCATATCAAATGTCGGGTCAGGGTTCACAAACAATCTTGCATGGGATGTCTACATACAATATAGATTAAAGTACTCTTGGAATGAACCGCCAGTTTTGCCTATTATATTGTCTAGTATTCATAGGTCACTTTCAATTGTTTCGATGAAATTAAATTGCCTCCGCTTTTGTCATTGTGTTCTGCAAAAAGGAAGTATGGATTGTCTGTGGTTTGTAGAATGACAAATGCCGCATTACAAAATTTTTGTACATGGACACTCTCAATGTTGTTCAGATAAAATATATTGGCCACATCATATATTTAAATGATATTTAACAGAAAGCATTGCATTGCAGAGAAAGATGGAGAAATCAAATACTGGTATATTTTCTGTGTTTTTGCAACTGTATCCTGGAAATTATGAGGTTAGTTGTATTTTAAACACGTTGACGTTGTCACAAATAAGATATACACTGAAAGCAATATAATGATTTTATCTTTTCTTGCAGATCAAGTTCATTGTTGACGGTGAATGGAAAATTGATCCATTGCGTCCGGTGGTTAACAACAATGGCTACGTGAATAATCTTCTTGTCGTTCATGATTGATGTAACAAAAATACTGAGCGAGGATGAGAAAATATCTGTATAACAGAGGAGGATGAGATGCATTAGGTTAGCCACCCAATTTTTTTAGCCATTTTTTCACTCTTGTACAAAGTATAGAGTGAGTAGATCATTGATTCTTTTCTGTAGTCCTTGTATGTTGTAACACTTCTAGATGTAGGTATCTTGAATGATTTCAAACTAATCTTATTCAATCATTTTTAACACGTTCATGCAATTGTGCAAGTGGTGCCACATTTACAGGTTTCAATGTTGTTCTTAACATGCTTCCTGATTAATTGTGAAGATGAGAAATGATTTAATTAAGTATATTTATACGGTTCTAGAAGTATTCATGCTTTTTAAATCTTGCTTGATCTTTTCATTTTCTTCGTTCATGTTCCTCAATTGTTGAACCACAAGTGTGGAAGAAAACACTGTTTAACTTTCAAACTTTCCGTTAATATTTAACATTCCAATTCCAACGTCTCAGTCAAATCCAATCAATCAATTATAATAACACATGAAACCAAAATCATAAACGTATAAATGGAATGAAGTTATGATGCTTGCAGTAACAAGGAAAATGAGAGGCCACCCACTTAAATTTACAATTGCAGTCTATAAGAAAAGAATCTCAGCCATGTTCCAGCTCAAACCAGAATTTGCGAAACTGGCTTCTATACACTGCCTATAATATTCCATAAATGCATCTTTATAGAGTTAAAAAAAATTAGATCATTTCTAAGAAATAGACATTTGTTATTAGAATTTTGGATGTATTAGAGTTAACTATGCCACCTATTATACAAAATGTATCTTAATAAACCGTTAAGTATAATAATGCAGCTCTCTGTATTTTCGAGTTATCCCTACGCATATCAGCGAGCCTTTTGCTTCCCAGTTCCTAGCTCAGAGGGACTAGAGTACTCTGGCTTCAAATGCAATGTAGCCTGAACTCAAAGCAGCATGATAATCAAGATTGTCTGGAAGCACGTCGCTGCACCATACAAATTTGGTGATTTTTCTAACATAACTTGATTCGGGAGAATTTATGGCTTTGTTAAAGCAAACGTAAAACCACTTCCACAATAAACTCTGATTGATGCAGCTTCATTCAGATCATAACCAAGAATCACAGTAACAGGACTGATTCGGTCACCATCATCCCCTAACCCTAGTTGACCATGCTCACCCCAACCCCATGTCTTTATTGCTCCATTCTCTGAACATTGAGAAAGAAATAAGTTAGTTAGCATGCTAATGTGATTGTAAACTTGCTCAGGTATAAGAAAATTATATCTTGCCTGTGACAAGGACAGAATGCTCAGCTCCAGTAGCAATATCAGTAATCTTTGTTCCATCAAGGCCAGGGGCTTTCTCCAAATTGGCTTCTCTTGAATCTACGACATGACAAACAAGTTTACTTTAGAAAAGTCTTATCAAGTAATATGAAAATCTGAAACATTTGCCGATTTGCGGTGACAACAGAAATTTTTTAAGGGGTGACCATTATAATTAGGGGTATGAGAGTAAGTGTATTTCCTTTTAATGTAAAGTTAAGAAAAGTAAGTGCATTCGATTAGTGTTCTTAACGTGTGAAAGTATTTTTGTTTGCAATTAAGTCCAGAGGGAATTACCAAATAACGACTTAGCCGGTCTTGCATTGTGAAGATCACTAAGCACTCCCAGGTGGTTGCCCCCAAGCATATAAACCTCCCCCTCACCTATACACAAATTTAACAAACAAAATTCATTCAAAAGGGAAGTGACAGAGGATAGGAAATCATGAGTGACTTTAGTGTCAATAAATACCAGTCATAGCTAAAGCATGGTTCCACCCAAGAGTGACTTTAGTAAATTTTGACGTAGAGTTTAAGCATTGTGGGAGGTGTGAATCTTCATAGCCCTTGAAGCCTCTTCCCCAGGTGTAAAGATGTCCACCAACTGATGCAAAAACAACCAATAGAGAGATAATGAATATTTTAGAAAAGAATATAATGTAATTTTTTGAATTTCACCTCCAGGTGACTTAATTTATCTTATTAAGAGAAATGTGAATCACATATCATGCAAGGGAAGAAGTGATGGATTTACCAGATAATGCAGCACTATGGTCTCCATTTGCAGAAATTCCAACTATTTCCTCATCTTCAAATCCACTAATAACTTTAGGAAGATTAATAGATTTTATTTTATCTTTGGAGACACCCAACTGACCACGCTTACCAGAGCCAAATCCATAAACTTGATTTGAAAGACAGCCTGCATCGTCAAAATCACCTTTAGTAATTGGAGATAAACAACTAGTTTTAATTACAGTCCACAATGACCGTGACATCAAAGTTACTTATCTCCTATGAGCATTTATACAGACATGGACATTGGATACGATACTGACATATACACGTAGACACAGATGATAATTTAAGAAAGTGGAAGGAATTGAATGTAAGTATGTAACCACAAGTGTCAGCATAGTGATAGTGTCAGACACTGACACATGTTGCACGCCAGACATGCCTCAATCTAAAGTGTCAATGCTACATAGTCAATCTCTTAGAGACAACAATTACAGTTGTATCTGATGTATTTTATCATAAGCTTTTACAATATCAAAGACCGTGACACAACTGTGTGACCGTAGTTTTAAAACTTGAATTCAAATTCATAACTTATAGGAAACCAATACCTTTCAGCAAGACAAGAGAATGGCGCATTCCACATGCTACCTGTGCAACATGTTGATCAACAAAAGATGACACTTTGATGGGTGAACTATGTGAGGCATAACCCCCATGCCCAAGTTGACCAAAGGAACCATCCCCACAAGTGAACAGGCACCCAGTATCTAGAAACCAAACAAGAACAAGAAAAGACAAAGGTAATCAATTTTCAACAAAAAAGACTAACCTCAACTATTCATTTTAGAAGCACATATTGGAGACAAAGATGCATACCTGAAACAAAACCTGAGTGGCCCCAACCAGCAGAGACATGGGTTATGAAGTAGTTGTCCAATGATGTTATAGCCTTGGGATACAACATGTTATTGACAACCTCTCCATGGCCTAGTTGACCTGAATTTCCCCTACCCCATGATAATACCTTCCCATCTGCATTTTTTTTTTATAGGTTTGAATATACAAAGTGAGAATCAAGAATAAGTTAACAAAAAAAAGTTAAAAACATTTTGATATTCTGTATTGGGCAAATTCTGATTTTGACTGCCATAAAAGAATTATTATTATTTTTCTTCCTAATAACTTAGCGACGAAACTCACGCACACTAAATGTGAAGTGTATTCCAGGTTTGAACCCGCACTCCAGCAAATCAATGTCCCTCACAAATTTTACCACCTGAGCTGCAAGTACGAGACAAATTACTTTTTCCAAAATCACTATATTTTTAGGTTATTTCTACGGTGGACCACCTTGGTAGGTGGGTCATTACGACCCATACATGGGAATTGTTCAAAAGACCAACAATGACTAAAGTCGTCTGTCATAAGTAGTAATTCACGGTCCTATTGGTCATCACAACATAAACCATGAGTTCATTGATGCCGATTTGACAAAAACAAGAGAAAACAATTATGAGTTGAATTTTGAAGCCAATATAGCTAATTTTTCTTGTTTTGCCAAACTTATACCCATCAAGTCACTATCTTCAATGTTTTGACACAAAGAATCTTAAACCTCTACTCTCAGAGGGTGACAATGCCAACCGTCATTGAAGTTTCAAACAATTTTCAAATAATAGTCTACGATGGATCACCTATCAAAATACTTCTCCATAAATCCATAAATTATTTATAAGATATATAGAACTTAATAATATTTGTGTTAATATATATGACTTATCCCACAAAACTTTCTTGATCTGTAAAAGATATTCTATTTATCTACTGTATAATAATTTTCTTTTTACAAGGGAAAAAAGCAATACTATGTTTATATTTCAAAGAATAAAGCCAACAAAAAAAAAATCATGCAAGTACAATTCAATATTATTGTTTAAGTACAATTAAGTACAACTCAAATGGTAGATGTGAGTTTCTCATTTAATAAAAGACAATTTTTTTACACATGTAATTTGATATATTAGAGAAATAAAATCAAAATTCTATTATATGTTAATTAAATATAATATAACAGTACAACATATAACAAAAATGTTGTATATTGGGAAATTGATATGTACTAACCAGAGGTTAAGGCGATGACATGAGCGCCGCCACAGGCAAGTGAAGAGACAGAAGGCAAAGACAGGGACAGTTGTTGAGGAAGTTGTTCATCTTGAAGCTTACCTGTTCCTAATTGACCATCTGTTCCAGCACCCCAACTCCATAATCTATCTTCTGATTCTTCTTTGTCTTCACTTTTCACTTGTTCACTTTCTTCCATCAATCTACTTTCACTTTCTGTTCTTGTTAATTGTTATCCCACAAAACACGTACTTCGTACTTGTAAGTGCTTTGTTTTCGATGGAAAGTAACAATAAGTACTAGTTTGAGTTCAAGAGAGATAAACTCCTGTTTTTCAGTTTTCTAGTGTGTTTAGCGGAATCCTTGGATCCTTCCTTGTTCTTTTTTGAGAAAAAAAATGGGAAAGTTTTTTAAAAATTAATTTTTTCAAATCAAAATTTAAACATGAAGTTTTTCCCTATATTTTTATTTTTTTCCTACTCAATTATCTCAAATTATTTGCCTCTCTCGAAAACACTAACAAATAAAAAAAAAACTAAACTTTTTATTTTCATGACCAAATCAAACTCCAATTCTAACTCTTTGGAGTTAGTTGGCTTATATCCATCCTCCTAACAACGTGGAGAGGTTGTGAAAAATCCCTTTTTTTTAGAGAAGATTGTGAAAAATACTTATTCCAATCATTATTATAAACTAATACTATTTTTTTATATTATTAAATAATTGATGCATCCATCTCCGTGAGCTTAGCTCAGTTAGTAGGGATATCGCATATTATATGTAAAAGCTGGGGTTCGAAAAATTATGCTGAGCTCTAGCCACTAGGTATTTAACCCAAAAAAAAAAAAATTAATGAATTCAAAATATTTGTTTATAATAGTCAACGGAAGAATTTATTTGAACTATACTCTTTTGACACAATTTTTTTAAATTATACTTAATCTATTTGAGTTTAATAACCCTAAATATATATTTATGATAATTTTAGGGTTTAAAGATGATACCTAAGTCTATGGTGGGAGAAACTCAAAGTTTAAAAAACACTCACATAGAAATTTATATTTTACTTCTCTCCCTACACCAACGGACTCAAACTCAAAACCTACAAATTTTATAGGTTAAATTATATCGGAGATCATTTAAGTTATTTAATTACTAGCTACAGAGGCACTTGTCACGATCCTTCTTAAAGTGTCCGGGCTTATGACAAATAAAGCATCGATACTTTGATTTATCAAGTCCCTTGGACTTAGACCTCAACTTCCCCTTGCCTTTTCCTCTATGCTCACTCTTTCATCTTGCAACATTCAAGCCTTCATCACCTTCATGAGAAGGGGAAAAAAACAATTTTTCATGAGAAGGGGAAAAACAATTTTCTTTTGCACATTTTAGTTTCAACGGATTATAAAAAAACAATATAATAAATATGACTGTAATATCATCAATAATAGATAGGCGTGACTGATTTTGATCATTTATTCATGGAAAAAAAAAAGTTCGGTTTTGATCACCATTAAGCACGTATCATAGTCAACTTTCACTGGTAAATGGAAATTAAAACCAATTAAGTACATATGATAGTCAGTAAAAGAGAAATTTTATTGGAAAATTCAAATTCAAATTTGCAAGGTAATAAAGAGATTGATTTAGGGGTAAATAAGTCATTAGAGATCATAAAAGAGTTTAAAGGAGGGAAATTTTAGGTTTGAGATCAAGGGCTGAGAGTAAGTTTTGATCCATCCAACGGCCAGCATTCATTGGCGCCAAAAGTTATTAGGTTTAGGGTTTGGAGGTGTGGATGCAATGTTAATTAGGATTAGAAATAAGTATGATATGATATGATAACAAATTAGTTTTTAAGTTTTTTCGTACTACTTACATCCAAGTTATTGAGTTGTAACAAGTTAGTCATTTTAGTATTTTTTTTTTTGTAACCCTTAGGTTTTTTTAAGTTATTTAATTGTATCTTTTAGACCCGAAATAACCTACATTTTTAAAATCTGAAATCCTCTAAATTGTTACAGTTAAGTAACTTAAAGACCTTTTATGTAATTTAGCCAATTTTATATCATGAAATGATATTTTATACAGAGTGATTATAGATTTACAAGTGATTATAGATTTCCAAATTTATAATCACTCTCTAAGCATTAGAAAATTCCCTAATCATGATGACTTCGAGGACCCAACTCATTGAACTTTTATTTATAAAATATTCAAATCTAATGAAGATTTACTTCCAGAAGAAGTGAATTCCCACTGTGTGTGTTATTCTACAATGAACTGCAGTGAAAATACAAATAAAAAACAATTCTTGCAGTCCATGTTTTGATTTATTCCATAGGTCCACAAGCAAGCAATAGCATTCCATAGGTCCACAAGCAATAGCATAAGGTTCTTTGTTTGGAGAGGAACTATAGTTTAATGCTTAATGTTCTAAATAGATGAAGAACTTTAAGTCGTGCATACATTTGAATCATTGATTACACAATCTACAAAAAGTGTTCCCAGCATCATACCATAATCAAATACTTAAATAAACCTTGATGACCAAATCAAACTTGTAACCAATGAATGACCACAAAATGTCATGAGGCAAAACAGTAGATTCAGGTGAATTGAAGGAAGGAAGGAAGGAAGTAAAATGGTTTCTTCAGCAATCAGAGAATATCTTACAATTTCAATTCCAAATAGTTGAGAAGACAACATAAGTTAAACCAACTATTTACCAAATTATATTTCTAATGTAGACATCAAACATCAAAAACCACAAACTAAATTACATAATTAACTTATATGAAAAAAGAACTAGCGTAGATCTAAAGCCTAAATTCAAAGTGTTATCAAAACATTGATACAAAATAAGTTAACCCTATGAAAAAAGATTAAATATTGATTTTCAGAATTACAAGATATCATCATAAGCAACAATTTCTCTACCCTTGAAAGGAACTTCAAGAACTGAGCTACCAGAACCATCCTCACTACTTTTGGTTTTCCCTATAGCTGAAGCAAGTCTATTACCTCTTCCATGCCTCCTCAAAGGTACCTCAGCTCTCACAAGCTTTGACATAGACACATTATCCTTGTTCTTACCAACTCCTTCCCTCCACATTGCTAGAGGATCTGTTGCCCATAATACCTGAACCTGTTACACACATGCACCAATGTCATTCTTCTGTATTTTCCGTAATGAAGTACTAAAAATGAAATTCATTGATTAAACAAACTAAGCATGTATGTATAGATAAGGTAACATAACAATCCCCAAGAGTATTATACATGGAAATGCCGGATGGGATGCCCGCCCACCCACATGAGAGAAAAAAACCAATATTCAATTATCAACCCGCATTTTAGTACCATAACGAGCCTAAGCAATTGGCATACCCTAGGACACATAATGCGAGTTAAACACCTTACATACTTATAATGTTTTAAAAATGAAACCAAACCAAACGGTTCAACATGTTGAATGTAGATCGGGCACGGCATCGTCTATAGTTCAGTTATTTGTGTGGTTGGTTTCGTCTTAGTTCAAGTCGGTCAAATCAGTTAACTCTGATGCAATTGTCTCATCACATTGATCATCGGCTTGGTTTTTAAAACATTACTAATCACGGTGGTTAACATAAAAAACAGAGTTCCACATCTTCATCTTTGAAACATTACCCCATTGTTGTCCTTAACTTAAAGTTACAAACTTTCATCAAATTTTAACATAATTAGGTAGAAAATGTTACATTTTGTTCTATTTCGGGTTTTATTGTAGTTGTCTTTAACTGCAAAGCTTCAAATTTTAACTAAGCTGAAAATTTGTCAATTGATTTCGATTCCATACTTCACCGTCACTAGCTCACTATCAATTACAAAAATTTGAACTTTTCAATTTAAACAACGAAACTGCACCAATTCAAATGCGAATTCCAAAACCCTAGAAAGATAAAAAGAAACAAAAGAAAAAGAAAGAACCTTTTTGGTATTAACGGTGACTCCAAACGAAGGATCATGACCGGCGGCGATGGCGGCGTCTGCGGAGTCTTTGGTCCGGTAAGTGATGTAACCGACGGCGTCACGGTCGATACGGATGCGGGAGATGGAGCCGTAGATCTCAAATCGAGACTTGAGATCGAGGACGGAGCAGTCTATAGGGAGACCCATGATGACCACCGCAGACGGCGGTGTTGGGCGCTTGGTGGGTTTATCTTCTTCCGGCGGCGGCGGAAGTGGGCGACGGCGTTTGAAGTCGTGGCGGGAAAAGGAGGGATTCTCTCTTTTGCGACTCATGGTTGTGTGTGGTTTGAGAGAGTAGCTTAGCAGCTTAGCTTGAGAATGAGCCCACGCTTTATTTTCTCTAAAATTATTTATTTATTTATAACAAAAATGAACTAAGAGAAAAAACAATAGTATGTTTATTTGGATTTAATTGCTAGATCTTGGGGGAGGGAGAGGGTGGATTTAAGGAAGGTGGTAGAGATTATTTTGTTTAGTGGCGTGACATTAGACAAATTTGAGGATAGGGAACTAAGGGATGGGTATTTCACTATATACATCAATCATGTCGGGTTTATCAAGTCAGTCTAATCCGGTTTGGGTGAGAGTATGTTATAAATCAATTTCGTTGAAGGTCTCATGTTCGGTGTGGGGAATATTTTAGAATAGAGTAGTAACAAGAGATAATATGTTGAGGAGAGGTGTCATTGGTCAAGGGTTGTCCTTGTGTGTAGGCGGTTATAGTATGGAAGAATGAGTTTCTCATCTCTTTTTCGAGTGTAATTGGTTAAGGACTGTTACAACACTGTCGAACGAAGCGATGGCTCTAAGAGCTCTCTATTCGAGAGTTAGTGTCATTTGGTTTGCTAGCATATGAAGCATTTGAAAATCAAGAAATGATAAGTTGTTTAAAAACAAGGATATTAGTATGGATCAAATAATCGAAAAGGTAAAAGGTTTTCTTGGAACTGGATAAAGTACAAACCGAATAGCATCCATTACGACATTGTTCAATGGTACTTGAATTATAGAGAATGTCTTGGATGTGTGGATTAATGTCATGTGCTTTGCAAAAATTGGAAGATTTTGGTTTAGTGGAGTTTTAAGTGTGGATTTGTGACGTTATATGCAAAGAATCTTGTGTTAATCTTGTTTCTTTGGAGTTGGTCGTTATTTTCTAATATTTATGTTTGTCCAGGTTGAGGTTTTGTTTTAGCTTTGATGTGGCCTAAAAGGGTAAGTATCTGACGATAATTGGTGTTTAAATTGAGATTTTTTTGTTAGTTTGGCAACAGCCTATTTTGGTCTTTTCAATTGCAGTAGTTGGTTCCGATCTCATTTGTGGCTAATGGAGGGTGATGTGGCGACATGTGATATGGCAAATTTGGTGATGTTTTGTTTCAGATGACCAGTCACAAGATTAAAGGGACCAGATCCAAAAATGAAAATTAAAAGAGGGGCTAAATACAAAAAAACGAATTAACAAAATTTGAAATTAAACACTCATGTTTCTTCCATCTTTTCCCTCTCTTCCATCTTCTTCCTCTCTAATCTTTGAACATAAAAACGAAACACGAGGGTTCGAGTGCTGCTAGGACACGATTATAAGGGTTTAAATTGGTAACGGCGAATGAAAAGAAGCTGGTGAACTAGCCAGAACAGTAGGTGGTCGCCGACGTGAGATACAGTGTTGTGGCTAGATGGTTCGACTTAAATGTGGTGGTTGAAGAAGAGAGGGACAAGGTTCATGTGGAGTTTTTGTGTTGCCTTATGGTTATATTTTGAGGAGTTCTTGTGTTATGAAGAGTTGTTCACCAGGATTTGCTATTTTTTTTTGAATGTTTGTTAATCATTTAAACAAGTGTTAAATAATAGAAAATCTACGCGGAAAAAAATAAATAAATAGAAAAGAATTAAAAAATTCAACGTGTCATGTCATCATTTTTGTACCTGTTTGATCTAAATTAGCATGTCACGTCATCATTTTTGTACTGTCAGATGCATGAAAGTCTAAAATTAAAGGGTGTGTTTGTTTCATGTTATATTCATAGATTCCTGTGAATAAATGATAGAAATATACATAGATATGTTTATTACAAGTTTACTAAATTTTATTCGTGGGTATAAAATATTCCTGGAATAGAACAATTTTCCCAACAAAAAAAAGGCGAGAATAAAGTTCCCATGAAGATGAGAATAAATTCATGTATAACTGCTTATTACAATCCCTATTTAATTCGTTTTATGAATTTGAAAATTTGGCTTGAGACATTGGAGTGAACTCCTCTCAAAGTTTCGGATATGACTCACTCTAGTCTCATTTTTTTTTTTGGGTCAAGTAGCCTAATGGCTAGAGCTCAAATATTTTAAATGTGAAGAATTGGGATGTCTAGTGTTCGAACCCTGACCTCTGCATATACTATATAATATCTTATCTTTTGTCAATTTTAGTGGGATAGTTTGCATTCTTTAAAAAAAGCAATTTTTTATTAATATTTTTATTTGCTATTGTAGTAGTGTTCATATTTTAAAGGAACTTAACATTTTTTCCTTAATGTTTTAAATAATCAAGTAGAAGGAATAAAATTGTAAATATAATAGAATAAATTTCTCATGAAGATGAGAATAAATTCATGTGTAACTACTTATTATAATTCCTATTTTAATTTTAAGGTTTATAAGAATATTATAATGCTAATCAAACATCTTTTTTTCTAAATATCTTGGAATAAAATTCACATTTTTATATTCCAATGAATATTATTCCTAAGAATAAATTTGGTAAACTTGAAACAAACATACTCAAAGAATCTTCAAATTACAAGGGAGGATCTAAATATAATAATTACAGGGGTAAATCGAAACTCGACTAAATGGCACGGGGAAAATAATGTTTAACCTTATTATATATAAAGGCAATACATGATTTTGGGGTCATTTTTCATTTCTAATCATATTTTTCAACAAATTTGTTTATAAGAATGCTATATTGTTGTTAGTGTCATTCAAAAAGATGATAATTTATATCATACTCCCTCCGGTCTTTATTATAGGAAACAATTGACTTTTTAGGTTCACTAAATAATCAATGTATCTCGTTATAAATATAAACTAGATACATTACTTACAAAATGAATCTAAAAAGTCAATTGTTTCTTATAATAAGAACCGGAGGGAATATTTGTTATATTGTTAATGTCATTGAAAAAGATAAGTATAGTTTGTTACGATATAAAAGTGAAAAATATGTATAATCTATGATTTTAATCAAAATCAACATTTTATAAAAACTATTGTTAGTAATTTATATTTATACGCATTATTAGCTCAATGAAATGAGCAAACTGACAGGCCTAGAGTTCTAATCTGAATGCTAGTGTATATACAGAGGATACATGAATTTTGGTTCGTTTTTCCCTTTCATTTTTTATCCTTCATTTAAACTATTATTTACGATTTTATTCCTTTTACTTGATCATATATTTATTTTTTAGGAGAAGGAAACTTGTCAACAGACAAGTCCCATTAGATTGATAATAAAAAAGAAAGTACAACAAAAAAGAGGCAAATGTTAAATTCCTTTAAAATAGGTTCACTAAATAATCAATGTATCTCGTTATAAATATAAAGAAGCAAACTAGCCCACTAAAATTAACCCTAGAGAAAATCAAAACCGAAACTTTGAGAGAAGTTTACTCCAATGTCTCAAGCCAACACCACCAGATCAATCTAAGTTTTTTTTTAAGGCAGACCAACCCAAGCTAAATAAGCTTATTTGACACGATTGAATGAGCTCATTTTAATCTTATTTGTCAAAAAATATATTTTATCATAATATACGTCAATAATGACATATTTTTCTATGTACGATTAAACGCGGTAGAAATCTATTGCTATATATAATAAAAATGATACATGATTTAGAGATGACTTTCTCACTTCAAACTTTATCCTTTACTTAAACTATTATATTTAAAATGTTATCCCTTTTGATTGATTATTTAAAATATGAGTTTAATTGTAGTGGGTTGAGAGTGTAAAACAGTTTTGTACATACAACCAATTAAAATATTCTGAATTCCCACGATTGACCCACATAAATTAAAATTGTAATTTTAAATGTTTTGATTGGTTGTATGTGCAAAACTGTTTTGGACTGTCAACCCTCAATTAAATTCTTAAATATTAAGTAAAATATTAAATTCCTATGAAATAGGAACAACTCCACAACAATAAAAAATTAAAATAATAATTAAATCTCATTAACATAGTAACAACACTACATAGACAATACTCCATTGAGACTATTTTTTTTTATCGTGTTAACTTTTTGTTTCTCAAGGGAAGAGAGATTTGGTAATCCGAAGTTTGATCGAAATATAAGTAAAATTTGACAAAAAATTATTCCACTTAGAAATTAAACTCAGGTTCTCATGAATAATTCATCATTGATGGAACTCATTAACCATTTAAGTTCAACTGCTTGGTTAATATTTGAAACTATTAAATGAGCTTATATTAATCTTATTTATCAAAACTATATTTGATCATATGATATGCAAAATTAAAATATTTTTTTTATATACAATTGACCGCAGTAGAAAAGCCGATAAATAAGTATGTTAGTGTCTCTCTTTTAGCTAATTGTATTAAAACAAATTGGAGAAAACTTTAAGAAAATTATGAATTTGAAAAGATCAAGGTTAGTTAAATTAAAAATCATACCCTTTAAAAAGAAAAATAAAAAGAAGGAATAATAGTCATTCTAATCCTTGAATGTGTAACGAGTAGACACAATAGTCCCTCAATATATTGAAACTTCAAAATAGTCCATAATTATACACCCTATTAATCAAAATAGTCTTTAATATTAAAATAATCCATCAATGTTAACAATAACTTTTTTCTTATAGATACTCACATGACAATAAGTAAATATACTTTATTACCCCTTCAAAAATCATACGAAAATGCAATAAGTTAGGTTCTTGTCTTTAAATGTTTTCATGTGCATTTCGTTTGGTGTTTTTCGCATGTTCTTAATTTTAAATACATTTTATTTATGTGGTATAACAAACTTTGAAAAAAAATCTTGAGAAATTCAGTATTTTGTTTTTTTGCAAAGGTTGAGTAGTTTTTTTTTTTTTTTTAAAAGTAAAGGTTT
>Ga0228710_1001662_pt1 | contig 33841 bp, 20 predicted proteins | sample MedpolnodulmetaG_FD_177995 | JGI IMG/M metagenome (GOLD analysis project Ga0228710, IMG submission 177995) | Root nodule microbial communities from Medicago polymorpha collected in Santa Monica, California, United States - pink nodules | ecosystem: Host-associated > Plants > Roots > Nodule... | reverse complement strand
ATAGAGCTCTCTAGAAAGCATTAATTATCTGATACATGAACTTACATTAGCCTAGGTACATTCTTCTACAATACTCTAGGTACATTTTTCCAATACAAGCATTTATGATATAGCACATTACTCAACATTTGGAACTTTTGGTTTTGTCAAAATGTCAGTGTAATTTATTTTTTTTGGTTGTAGGTTGTTGACTTATATGCAGTATTCAATTCATTTGTCCCAACGAACGGAATGATCGAATCCGTAGCTGTCTATCCAACCGAGTTTGGCCTTCGACGTATGAAAGAGGAGAGTAGCCGTGGATTTGTTCTATTTGATGATGCAAGTGAAAAAAGTGATGAAGATATCAATGACAGGATGTGTGCTCATTAGAAGATCAGGATGCGGTATATATATAATAATCATGAAATTGATTCGTGCCGTGACACATTGGCCTGAATGACATATAGCTAAAGCTGTTAAATTTGATTTCAGCTTGAATCAAGCATAAATTTATAATAATTTTATCAGTTCATAGTGCTTCTTATCAACATTTAGAATTGAATATTGTTAAACTTCCCTTTAAGCATTCATTATATCAAGCTGTAAGTACTGCATGATGTTCCAAACATACTTTAACACTGAAGAGTAATGTGTAAACATGGTGAATAAGACAATAACATTCTTTTTTCTTCTTCCTACCTTTGTTGTCCTCTTTTCTTGTAATGTAGCATGTGGTCGTTGTGGTCTAATATGTTATAGTGTTGTGCATGCTTTATTTGATAGAGGATTACACTCCCAAAAATACATGGTAAAATACATGGTAAGCAGTGAAGGCAAACATGATTCACTTTCGGATGTCATAAGTCAAGACCTATGTCTCACATGTAATTCATATTATTTATTTTCTTCCACAACATAGATTTGTTATATGTAATGATGATAAGTATACTTGTATCCGCAATGTATATCTTAGAAAAATATAACTTTTCCTGCATTCCTGGTTCAATATTGTATTATTTATGTTTACTATGCCATATGTGCACCTCTCTGTTTTCCTCTTTTATAATCTTGTAATTTAATTCCTTATCTGGCTCTACAGGTTCTATCATGATGTGGTGGAATGTGACTCAAGTACAACAGCAGCGCACATTTACAAAGAATGTAATGGTCTTGAGTTTTTATCTAGTACACTTGATTTAAGGTTTATTCCTGACATTTGGGAATTCAAACGGGAGCCTAGGGATGTTGTGACAAAGGTATATAACATTTGTAAATGCTTATTTATGTTGTATGATAATAATTGGTTGATTTTAACTCCTTTCAATGCTCAGGTACCTGCAAACTACGTAGTCAAAGATTTCGGCCCTCGAGCACTTCAGCACAGTAAAGTTGATTTTGATTGGGAGGATGATGATGATCCCTTTTGCAAAACGATCTTGAGACGAAAATTTACTGATGAGCAGGTCAGCACTGCCCTAGCCTATGGTAAACATCTGATGGAGAACATAAAAAATGGAGTAAAATATAGTATTGGAGTTCACTATATTAATTATGGAAATCCAGACTTGCATCACCATGATATCAGGTCTTGGTTTCTGAAGACATTAGGAAATGCAGAAACAAGGAAAAACATGGTCTGGGAAATTTGAGAGGCTCTCCCAAAAGTCTCAACTATTTCTAGCCTAACTCTGTAGTTTCCACTCACTCACTCACCATATACCCCCCAGCAACTGAATCACACACCAACTAGGTATCAGTTGATGGGAACCAGTTGACTAGACGTAAGAAAGTTAGTAAAACTATACAAATGATAAAATAGATTTCTCTCCAATCACTACTCTCTATTTATAGGCAACATGTCTCATCTATTTAACCTAACAAACTCCCTATTTTAGCCACAACTAACTACCTAACTTAACTGCAACAATTCTATCAATACCTTTTCATTTTCTCTCTATTGGCTATTACTTATAATTCCATCCATCATGTCACATCTTTCTCCTTAATAGCTATTCATGGGTCTTTATCAATACTTTGCTTTCTAATGAGACACTTTGTCCTCAAGCTTGTGGTAAGGAAAATGTTACTCGGTCCATGTAGGTAGCTCGGTTGGTGAGCTAAGGGACATCTAAGGAGTTTAAGTAGGTCCAGGGTTTTATCCATGTAAACTACATTTCCCGTCCCCGCTAGCATTTTCTTTCTTTCTTTCTTTTTTAAAAAAAGGAAAATGCTACAGATAAAGAATAAAATGCAGGCACCTTCTCCCATACAATACTTTTGTTAGAATCAAAGAATAAAATCCTAATATTTATTATTAGGATTAGACACATCAAATGTGGACCTTATTAGGCTCAACACAATTTGGTGTGGATTCTGCTCCGGCAAAGATGCAACAACATAATTCATATGAGCAACAAGTATAGTATAATGACCATCAAACCGACCCACAACTTGAGGAAGGTTTGTCCTAAAGTTAAGCATACTATTCACACAATGATCCATTCGAAGCTTAGTCCTTGTGTCAGTGTCAATTGCTTTTCCATTGAGGAGGTAAGCTACTTTCTAAAAGTTGCTTAGTCATTCAGATGTCTCAATGGTATCAATTTGTGCCACCAGTGAACAAATTTTTTTATTATCTTGTTGATCATAATTATTTTGCGATGATAAAGTCAACAACAGAAGCTCCATATTTAAGCTTGGTTTCGATTGACACAATTATTGGACCCTAATTTATATTTGGATAGAAACTTTCCGTTATAGTTCATACTATTGTAGAATAGCAAGAATTAGGAGCATTACTTATCACATATCTGAGGGTACATTTCGAGGGTACAATAGATCTTTCCTATCTCACGAGCAATAGTTAAAAGTTCTTCTGACTCTAATTTGTTAAGGAACCGTCCAAATTTACAGGCATTCTTGACAGATATCATTAAAACCATCACACTTGCTAATTCAACATCACGCTTTCTTTGATAATGCATCTTCTTCGACAACATAGGTAGTTGTTCAATAACTTTTGGCGGAGTTTCAATATTGGCAAGTGCATAATCAATCCCCCGGGAGACAGGGAAAGCCATACTTTTATGATTTTTAAATTTTAAAAAATAATTTCCAGAATTTATTTTTAATTTTTTTAATTACGTGGACTGCCACGTCAGTGCCATGTGACAAAAGTTGCACAGTCAGCAACTGCCACGTGAGCGATTAGCATGCCAAGTCAGACATGAAGTGGGGCCAGAGACCTTTTTCAAACAATTTTTTTTTTACAGGGATGTATTTCAAACTTTTTTTTTTACAGGGACAAAAATCAAAACTGGCTCAAATTACAGGGACGATTATCATATTTAAGCCTTTTAGTTTTAATCCAAATCAAAATTTCATAAAAAAACACTATTAATAATTTTCAAATGTTAGCACAATAAAAGGACACAATAAAAAGAGCAGAGTGCCCGTCTTTTCGCTAGTACATACATAGAGTATGTATAATTCTTTAGAGGGGTACTCAATTTTTTATAATAATTTATGTTAATTGTTAAAGGGATAACAATTTGTTATACTCATGCTTTCGTAAAAATTTATTTTAGTTAAATTATTTGTACAAACAAAAGAAAGTAAGAGAGAATGAAAATGAAGAAAACACAAAAAGAATAGATTAAAATTAACTATTCAATTAACGTATGTAATATATAATTTATCATAAAATATAAATTTTATTAAAATAAAATCAGTTTTTAATGGATAATAGATACATAATACATAAATATAATAAGATTTTTTTTAAGGGATTACTTAAATATTAAAAGAATTAAAATTTACAATCACTCAATTTCTAACATATATAATATTTATTATCAAATGACAGTCATATTTAATACATGAAGAATGAAGGTGATGTGTATTATTTTAAATATATGGTAATGATTCGTGCATGTAATTGAAGGTGTTCTATGTGATTGAAATGGATGACTTTAAGAATCATGTTTAATACATGAAGAATGAAAGAGATATGTATTCTTTGTAAATAAATTGGTGGTTCATACATGTTGTCTTTTAGAGATAAATTGGTGGTTCATACATGTTGATATCGTTGTTTATTATTATTTTTTTGACAAAATATTGTTGTTTATTATTGAAATGCATGACTTTAATATCTCGTTTAATTTATGAGAATCAGATAAAATCAATTGTGTGTGATTTTTATAATATTTTAAACTGATTTTTTTAATTTAAAATTGTTTCATTTGATGACGGATCCAATGGTGAGCCCACAAACCAACGCTTGGAGAAAACAAGTGGTGAAGCATGTCGAATCAACACGTGTTGTCATCCACAAGATTGATGATGACATCGAATCATCCATTTCAACAATGGTTGAGAAATTCATGGGTGCGTCGCAGGCATGACCCTCAAGGTGTTTTTTTATAGGCATAAACAACCGGAAAAGTGGTCTTGATGTCGATTTTTTTCACTATTTTGTGTGGGAATGTTTAGGACATTATAATTATAATAATGCCTTATGGAAAAAGTTTTAATTTTTCAATAGGGGGCGAGTTAATTATGAATATTAAGGCGTTGAGAGTTCAAGAAAACAACAAAAACTTTGACCCATAAATCAAATTTTGAGCTAACTTTTAGTAGAGACTTAAGTAAAAACTGCAAAGTTTAATAGCATTCCAATGATGCCTCTATTTATTTTTATTTTTCAACTAACACGTTCGAAGTTGAAATTTTGCTCTGAGTAAGAAACTGCTCACGAGTCAAAGAAGAAAAACATGTAAACAATTATAAACCACCTTAATTTTCACTCACATTGCTAATATACACCCACTTTGATCATAATTTACAAAATTACCCTTGATTTCATAGTGACTTCAAATAGTGAAAAATTATTTTTTGTCCAAATAAAAATGTGGACACTTGTGAGTGTAAATTAATAGTATAACCGGTATATATGTGAAAAGGTGCACACTTATAAGAAATCAACCATGCACCTTTTATATATCTGATTGAAAAATCTATGAAACAAGTGAGGTCATAGTGTATGAACGAGCAAGTGCGATGAACATTATGTATTCCTTGTACCACATGATTTCATCAAAGTGCAAGGTTTTTAATTTTATTGTTTGTTATCTCTTGAATGAACATACGCATAACATTTCTATGATAACAACCCTGTCTTGGCCGTCAAGCACTGTGCTACTAGCTAGCTAGGTGGTAAGTATGGGAGGAAGGTAATCAGATTTTGAACCAAGAATCAAAGCCATTGTATCAGGAAAATATTGCATCCCTGAAAGTGATGTTACACTTCCATCTTCACCCACTTCAACAGGATACCGTAAAAGGTGAGTATTTACACTTTCATCTAATGCATCATCACAGTATAATTTCCAATTCCTCTCAGCAACGCGGTTCAAAAGTTTTACACATTCTACACTTTCAGGCTCATCAAAATCATCACTGTTATCTCCAATATGTTCATACCATAATGCTCTCCTGAAGCCATATACCTGACCTTGTGGTCTTTGTGAGCCATTGGATGTGGATGCTAGATGATGAGGTTGAAATGCACCCATTGCAATCTCTGTGTCTCTTCCACCATCCATTGATCTTTGGTTTATGTTTGCTGAACCAATCACTATGTATTCATCATCCACTACAGGAACAAAATAAAGTAAACAGTCAATGTTGGTCTCTATGCACAATTTGACGCTATTATATAGTAACTTCTTTTAGAAATGATATCATTATGTTAAGTTGATAAAATTAGTTTAGATTTGTTTATATTTTAGATCACTAAACTTGGAATTTCTGTTATGCTTACTCGAAACCGAAAGGGCTTAGAAAAAATATTAGCATGTGTGTGCTCTTGAACACTAGAATGATGAAACTATGTTAGAAAATTGGCAATTTCTATTTTCTAGAGTGGAGAAGTGTCTCATGTGATTTGCCGTGAATTGATACTTGGAAATCTCTAAAAAATAAGTTGGTGGCCGACATTACCAACTTTAAGTGGTATAATTGTTCAAACTCGTCCATGTTCTTACAACTGAAACACACCTAATCAATGTTAATTTCACAACAAGTATAAGTTGACTTTTGAGGCACAAATATTCATTTTTCTTGTTTTTTTAAGGAAGTAACAACGATCTGGTCACTGTCTCTGTCTCAGTCAATAGGACGAGGAATATCACGATCTTCTTCTGACAGGAAATGACATTGATAGTTGTTAGAGTTTCGAACAATTTTCAAGCATTTAGTCCCAATAAAAACCATATGAAACACTCCCCCACCTTAGAAACCACCTAAAACGATTTATTTGAATGTTTGAACTTTGTAAAGGAACATATAAACTATATATTATAGGATTATTTAGCATCTTACCTATCATCATCTTGGAATGAACATAGATCATGAATCTTCTAGACTTTTGTGCTCTATGATAATCACTGTCAGGCTCTGGAACCTCTGGAGGAGTGTACTCTCCATCTTTCTTACCCTCCCTTTTACCAAGACAATAAAATGTCAAATAATCACGAGGGTGTGCTTCAATGTTCTTCTTTTTTATGGCATCAGCAATCTCAGTATACATCATCTCCATGGTCCTTCTTTGCCAATCTAATATTGCCTGAACTGAAGCACTTTCAGGTATACCTTCTGGCCACATTGGAATCACCACATACACAACAAACCTCTCTCCAGCTTCAATTTTGCTAACAATCTTCAATGACAACTCCTTTGGTATGAGATGCAATGCACCAATATCCTCAACTTTAATATCAGTTGAATGCCAACCATAGGAACTCCCTAGGAAATACTGATTTTCAATGTAGATGAAGTTTTTTGCTCTTCGAATAGCATTTATATAGGCATCTTGAATGCTTCTATCAATGATGTTGTCTTTTCCACTAACAAGGCCTAATTCAATAACTTCATTTGGTGCTTGAGGGAAGTTAGAAACAGCACCACCATCAATGGATCTAAACAACTGAACACTCCAAGTTTCGCCATCTTCTTCTGATAACATTGCATCAGAAGGGTGGATTAGAATTCTATCAAGCACTTGAATTGGGAATAGGAATTGCTTCCCAACTTGCTTTTCCCACCTTTGCTCAAAATTGTACAACACATCCCATGCAATAGGTCCTTCTAGCTTGCAGTGAATATCATGCCACGGTTCTCTAGGACCACCTTTCTTAATAGAAGCACCTGGGAAATTTGGTTGATGAAAATCATCATGATGGATTGTATTCAATGTTGAAAACAAAGGATGTTCCATTGTATCATATCTTCCATCACACAGATCAATACCGCCTATGAAACTAATAACTGTTCGCTTCTGCGATCCTTCAACATGATGGCCATCAACAACTATAGTCTTTTGGTGATGAGTGAACATGGTTGAAGTTTCAAAACCTTGAACTATGCTTTTTCCACCATCAGGGTTACGCGAACATAAAACACAATGTACCTTTGTGTTTTTAAAATACTCTGCAGTTTCTTGGTCATGTGTTCCCATCAAACCGTCTTTCTTAAAAGCCGGAACAGAGGTTCTGTCGTCCCAAACAAGCACAAGAACATTAACACCTTCATTGGCTTTTTTCTTGAGCATTTCTCCTAGGGTGATACTGCTTTCTGTTGACTTGTTTGGGTCCCTAATCAAGGTTATTTCTGTGTGAACAGACCAACCAGTTATGTAAATAAAGACTTTAGCATTCATAATGGCATTGTAAATATCTTCCCAACATCTTCCAGGTACATAATATTTTGTTCCAGATATTGGAATCCATGGATGAACACTATCAGGGACATGAGCGTCTTGGTATAAAGTAACACTACAACCTTGTCTCTGGTCGAAAAATGTACGCTGAACTCCCAAAAATGGCATGTGTATTCCTTGAGACCATAGACATTTTCTATCCTCAATGACACTAGAGAATTGCATGCTGACACGAATTTTAGAACCGCCTGGTACAGGACGATGATCTTCTTCGTCTAATATCTCAACCCATCTGTCAATTATCGGTCCTTTGAGAATTTTCTCGGAAGGGATGTAAGCTCTTCCTATTAGAGTTGCACCAATTGGGTTATCATCTTTGACAGTGAATACAATATTTGATATGTAATGAGCACAATAGATTTCAAAGGTCTCATTCCATTTCGGGTTTGAGGGTTGATTCCCTATCATTCTGGTTCGTCCAACCCTTGCTTTATCTAAATCAACTGTTGCATAGAGTCTTGTCCCAACAATCTTCATCACAAGTGGTATTGCATGTTAAGATTTGAAGAAACTATTTTGCATTAAAATGAAGAAGCATATAAAAAAGGTACAAAGTTTGGTTAAAATGTGTACCTCAGGCCGGCACAAGATACAACCTTTGACTTGGGCAAGAAATCTCTTCCCCTTGTGTGTTGTTCCCTTTATTCCACAATATTTGACAAAAAAAAAAACAAAAATAGTGCCATCGATTAAATTAAATGAGCTTAAATTATTCTTTAAAAATGTCAAGTACTACTATTATAATTTCCAATCCCTGGATACACAAATTTTCATAACAATTATTATTTAAAGTCTTTAAAAAATGTCACAGGGGTATTAGTTAGCATTTTCCAGTACGGCATAATATATTTTGCCATTTATGAATTTAAACTTCAACTTTTCTTCTCTTGTTTTTCCCTTTAATTATTAAAACACTGGAGAGATTTTTTATGAACATACCTTTCGAATGAAATCCAAATTACATCCAGCTTGTAACCTATCAACTTCACTTATGGTTACCTTAAGTGTCCCATGTAGCAGCTGAGGCATTTTGTGTCACACTTTCTATTCTATTCTTCCCTGCTATTCTGATATATATCCTAACCACGGAGGGCTAATAAATAAAGCGAATGAATTGAAATTCAATTTTATTTACAAAATCTAAGAGGCTGGTGAGGAAATAATGACTGAAAAAAACTGGGAACTATTTCTTCTGTAAATGTATGTATGGAAATAAAGGTATACTAAGGTTGTCATTTAAATATTTATATTTGGACAAAGAAATGAAGAAAGAATCTAGGGAATATTTTGTGTCAAGAAAGAGAAGTCTCTTTGGAGGACAAAAACCATAATCCTTTCCCTTCTTGACTTGTAAGAAGCACTTGCTTTAGCTTACTTGGAATGGACTAGAAGCCCGTTTTGACAAGCCATCTTAGTTGTCCACGACCCAAGCTACCATTTGAATTAGTTTTTGTATGTTTGTTTGTTGAGGAAGCCATTTGAATTAATTAATTTGTGAAAGTGTATCATATTATTATTATGCAGTTATATACAATTATCTGAGTTTTGATAATTCAATAATAATGTATATTCTTTACTTCAAAATTAGTATTACACTTTTCTTAAAGAAACTTTTTAACCAACTTAAAGAAACTGAGTTAAAGAAATAAAAATTATTTCATTTTCCATTACATACAGTAGTACATTTCACACAGTCCTTAAATATTTATCAACGCTTTGGGAGATTTTTTTTACAGAAAGGAAAAGTAATTGATTTCATTAACAGTCAAATAACAAGCAAAGGATAATAATATCACAGATTAATTCGGCTTATTAAAAAAAACATCCAGATTTGAAATATATAGTAATAAATATAGTCATTTTTATCTAACTGTCATTCTATGAAAAACATATGTCATCGTGTGAGTTTGGAAATTGCTCTTTAAACACCTAACATTTGTTCACAAATACCTTAAACTTTCAAAAATACAATCACCATAGTTGACTGTTGTTAGTCTAGTTAGAAACCGTTCGCTAATTTTTAGAGTGGTTAAACATGTTACCCTTGTAATAAATTGTTGTTTCAAATAGCGAATTATGACTTTTTAGAGCGGCTATATGTGTAACCAATCTAAAAAGTCATTGTGATTGGTTTTTAATTTAGTTCGCTGCCGAAGGGTTTTTAACTTCTGGTGGAGATATTTTTAAAAGTTTGAGGTGTTTGTGAGCAATTACTAGGTGTTTAAAGAGAAATCCTCCAAAAGTTTTAGACCTCTTAAAAATTATTTTTTTTTATGTATTAAAAGTCATCTCTCACGGGTCTAGGCCTTCTTTGTTTCAAAAGAAATATTCTCTCAAAAAAAAAAAGTATTAAAAATCCTAAAAACAACTAAATCATTTAACTACAATAAGTAAAAGGCTTAACAAACATCAAATGTATTAAAAATCCTAAAAACAACTAAATCATTTAACTACAACAACTAAAAGACCTCTATTTTTTGTCAATGACTTTCTTTGGAGTTTATTTTATCAATAAGTGTTTGGCCGACCCTACTTTGAGTATGTCTTAAGTTGGATTTTGGAGATTAAAGTTTTTGATGGTTAAATCCATATTTTAAATTAGAAAAATTTTGGTTGATACGACAAACATGCCGACGAAATTCCACAAACCACCGAAAGTCGTTCGATGAGTTTGGTTTTTGACTAATTATTACTTTCTCTCTCCCAAGCATTGTGTTCCATGCGCCCACAACGCTTCGTTGCTATTCGTTGGTAATTCTATCGTGCTATATAGCACCCTTCTTTAAATTATATATGTGATTTAAAACAAATAAGAATGAAATGAGGAGTGACCATATAACATTTCAATCAAGGTTAATTTATATTTAGAAATCTTGTATAGCTTAATTAAAAAAAAAGTCATCTCCTCCCTTCTAAAACCCACGTTTCAAACGTATCATTGGAGTGTGAGAAAGCATCAATAGGATTTAGCTTTTATTTATTTATTTTTTTAATTAATAGATGGTTCTTAAAAGAGGGAGACTAGTAATCTAAAGTTTGACCAAAAGATAGGTAAAGTTCCACTAAAAATTGTTTGAACTCGTATTCTTTACAAACGATTCGCTATTTAATAAATCTCATTAATCGTTTGAAATCAATTACTTTATCAACTTTGAAAAATTATTATTAGTTATCACTCAAAACAGCTCATTTAATCAAAAGAGGCATCAATATTGATAACCCATCCCAAACCAATTCATTGAAATAATATCGTACAACGCCTGATGGCTTTGATGGAAGACATATCGGTCCCATATCTAAAGAAGGTGGAGCATCCATGGAGTTTGTAGGCAAATGCACAGGGACTTTGCTGCAACACTATGGTGGTGTCAATATAATGGATTAAAGAAGTTAAGTAAAGGTTTAAATTTTGAAATCGGACAAGAAAGATTGTAGGTCATACCAATAAATGGTCTCACCATTATTTATTTGTTTCATGTTTTATTTTATCTTTATTTTTTCAAATGAAAAAAATAAAGAAGATCTAAAATGGAGAGGATTCTAACTCATCAACAATATGAACTATATCAACTTAAATTTTTGGTAACTATATGAATGAAAATGGATCTTTTTTAGAAAAGTACATTTCGAATTTTTGTAACGATAATTTTAGTTTGGTTTGGAAACACATAACATTGCACCAAACTTTTATAATGGTTGGGTATTCTTCCCAAATTGAACCATGGACAGTCTGTCCTTACCTCCTCACTCGCTAGCCTCACCTTGAATGTGTCATGCTTTAATTTTGATGAATAATGACGAGATAAAGTTTTGAAGTTTTTGTCTCTTCTCGTTTAATAATTTAAAATGTTAGAGAAAATACAAGTTTATTTGAAAGATTTATGAATATTAAAAAAAAAAACCTAAAAAAAGTTTTAGGGGAAAAAACCCAATATTGTACGATTCTATTAAAAATTACAACAATGATATGTATACATATATTAGTATGGGTTTTGCTAGAAGACACTCTTTATGAAAATGTCTTTTAGCAAGTTATCTTATAGGCATTTGATAAAAACACCAACTAATTTTTATGAAGGTGTATTTTAGCAAGTTATAACTAAAAAGTTGATAATCAAACATTGAGGTGTGGATTGCTAAAAGACACATTCATGGGTGACTTCTAACAAATTTAAGTTTTTAAGTTAATAGTTAGTATTTTCTAGAGGAGCAGGGGCGGATCCAGGTGTAGTGCGTCTGCACACCCTGGAACTTTGCTATTTGCACCGATATTTCTTATTGTATTGCTATTTGCACACCCTGGGTTTTTGCTTTGCATCTCACATCCAAGAGTGAGCAAGATTGACGCATAGGAGATGTATTGGCGTACTTAGAAATATCATTCCAGTCATTTTTTACTTTTATTGTTGTTAAATGTTGTTAATTATCTCATAAGTGGACTTTTAATGCTAATCTTTAATTTGGTAGACTTTTGTTTTTCCATAAAAGCCAAAAGCGCAAAACAATGGATCAAAATTAGAAGTGAGTGTTTTTTAGTTTTCTAGTGAGAGAAACTTCAACTTCTCTCTAAATTTTCTTTCTCCTTCGTTCATTGAGGAGGGGTGGTTTTTGGTTATTTTTTGACCTAGAATCACCCCTCGACATCTTTTTTCCCTTTTCTTTCAATCTAAATAAGTGATTTTCACATATATCAAGTTTTTTCTATTGTGTTTTTTTGTGATTTCGTCGTCTAAGTGCGGCGTTGTGTTGTTTGTCGTCTTGTGCGACGTTTGATTTCGCGTCTTATCGCGGTGTTCGTTTATTTTCTATTGAAAGATCGGCATCAGTCAATACAAATTCAACCAATGATTTGGGCGTCAACGTTGAAGATCTGGAAGCATGTGAATTTCGGTGACTTTGTTTTTATCATATTATTTGTAGGCATTTTGCCATTTTGTGCTATTAACTTGGGTGCTGTGAGTTTGTTCACAGGTTCACCCTTTACGTTTTTAGCGATGTTTGTATCTGATGTAATCTATCGATTTGAATGAATGAATATCATTTTATTTGTCAAAAAAAAATAAAAATTAAACACGTTAAAAATAAAAGCATTTTTAAACATTACTTCCTCATATCTTAATTATAAGAGGAAGAAAAAATCACATTTTATATTCATTAAATAACTAATGTATCTAATATGCAATATAGATCAAATACATTCGTAATTATTCGATGAATCTAAAAATTGAAATGTTGCAATAGATCGGATGAAATGAAAGTATTAAATAAAGACATTTTCTTTTCCTAAGAAACAACAAAAACATCCTTAAAACGTGTTAGCTGCATTGCAAATTTGCAACACCTATAAATCAAAATCCAACCAAGAATTGAGGAATATTCTTTCTCTCTTGAAACAGAATTGTTCTCTTTTTCTCTCTCTTCTCTCTTCAACATAGATAAGGCAGAGAAGAGAAAGAAACAGAGAAGAACAACAACGACCCTTGTTTCAAAACAATGGCAAAAAACGGCGACACCATTGAAATGATTAACATAAACAAACCTGTGCCTGTGCAATCCAAATTTCCATTAAGCTTTTTTGAAACAACGGTAGCTTCAACGGTGGCTTTGGGATTTATATTGGGTCTTCTTGGTGTTTATCTTACCATGCCAGATTCAGATTATAGCTTTCTTAAACTACCTCGTACCCTTCATGATCTTCAGCTTCTTAGGTAACCCTTTTCACCATTTCATATAAATTCATGTAAAAAATTGAATATTGAGGTGAAATAAACCAAAAAAATGAACTATTGACATTTTTTTTGTTAAATTTGGTTATTGTTGGATAAATGTTTGATTGTTGTTGTTCTTTGTTATGCTGAATGAATCTGAATAAATAACGTAATTTTGTGTTTAATTATGAATTTATGATGATTGGTTACAGTAGATCTGGAAAGGATATTGGTTGGTAAAGAGATTCACCTTGTGGAGTTTAGAGTTGTTCATATGGTATTTATGTTTAGGTGTTAATTTGCTATCATTGGTTGTTGAATGTTATGCTTTGAAATTGAATCAATAATAATATTTGCAATTTCTTATCCTTTGAACATTATATTACCCAGTTCGATCGTTGGAGAAAATTAACGCAGATTCCAGCTATGAGAATAGTTTTTTCTTTATGAACTTTGTTCTTAGCATTGACAATTATTCTTCTTAACTTGTGATATCCATTAAGTTTTTAAATGGGGTCAATGGCCACCAATTGAGTCAAAAGGGGATCTTAGTGTTGTTAAAAATCACTTCATCGTTATAAACAAAAATTTCCTTTTCAGATTCATTGAGTTATAAACAAAAATTTCCTTTTCAGATTTATTGACTATAAACAAAAATTTCCTTTTCAGATTAATTGGTTAATTGAATAACTGATGTATCTAGTCTATATTATAAACCAGATACATCAATTATTCAATGAATTTGAAAGTGGAATTTTTTGCTTATAATAGTGATCGGAAGGTGTGACAATTTTAGCGTAACAAAATTTGAATAAATTGCTTATTTGAATAAATTTTAGCATATACTATTTAGCACCAAATGTTGTCAAATAGCGGCTGCAGTGGCATTAGGCTTATAGCACTATTGTGTAGCGGAATTTGAACAAACTTCTATTTTCTGTGATTTGTGATTGATAACACTGCATAAATCTGATGTGGCGTAGTCAAGTTACAAGTCCTCCAAAAAGAAGTTAAGAACCTCCAATGGTGTTCAACATTGGAGATGCTCTTAAAGGCTCACTTTCTATTCTAGTGATGTTATTGTTCCATTGTTTTTGACTTGTAACTTATTGGACAATGTAACACAAGGTGAGTGATTTCCATCAAGTGAAGGACTCACCGTAGCATCCCAAAAACTATAACTCATGCATATTTATATTTGAACTGATGACTGATGTTTTATATATCACTTGGGGTGGCTAAATAGAGCCGAAAAGAGACTCTAATGCACAACGTTAAAATTCTGACCAGATAACTAAATATGGATATATTTTCTCAATAATTTGATTGATCTACATTTGGAACAGACATTAAATGATAGGATCAATCATGTTTTAGGACAGTTCATTGACTTTGTTTTTCATTTCAATTTGTGGAAACATTGGCTCAATTTTTTAAGTTTGTGCTTCTGTAGAAGGGAAATGTTGTGGATCCCGATGTAGAATGGGAAGTTGACATTAAAAATTATGCATTGTTTATATATCTTTTATTTATTTTTGTAGAGATAACCTTGAGAGCTATACAAGTGATTACACTGCACAAGTCTTGGTGGGATACTGCGTGGTTTATATTTTCATGCAGACTTTCATGATTCCAGGGACTGTGTTCATGTCATTGCTTGCCGGAGCACTCTTTGGTGTCTTTAAAGGTGTGGCTCTTGTTGTATTCACTGCCACAGCGGGAGCTTCTTCGTGTTTTTTCCTGTCAAAAATTATCGGACGACCCCTTCTCTTCTCTCTCTGGCCAGACAAATTGAAGTTCTTCCAAACCCAGGTTCAGTTCAACTTCCAAGTTCCAGCATATTGGATTTAATTAAATTCAATCTACACATGGAAATAAATTTGTGCTTTTTGATTTTCAGGTGGCTAAAAGAAGAAAGAGTTTGCTGAACTACATGCTTTTTCTGAGATTGACTCCGACTCTTCCCAACACGTTTATTAATTTTGCGTCACCAATTGTGGATGTTCCCTATCATATTTTCTTCCTTGGAACTGTCATTGGACTCATACCTGCTGCTTATGTCACAGTCAGGGTATGTGGTTATCAAAATAATTATATTTTTGTGCTTTAGCTTTTATCAAATCTTGAACTGTTCAGAATACTGCAAATCTGAGTCAGCCACACTCAGTCAGTAGTGTCCATTAACTAAGTAGTGGTGACACACTTATAGTGCACTAGTCTGAAAACTCATCCATAGTTTTAGCCGTTGGATTCATTTGTAATAATAAATGCTCATGAAATAGTTAAAACAATGGATGTATTGGTACACCACTTGAAAACATGTGCACCATGTCACCCAAAGTAACACTTTAATAAAGGCCGACCTAAGAGGATGGCCTTTCTGCACACATGTTTGACCTTTTCGCTTAATATACCAATGTGTGCATTAGGTTTGACAACATGTATAGTCTTTTGTGTAGCACTTACACTTCAGATTGAAGGTGTGCCTGGTGTGCGTGTCAGCGTGCTTCATAGGTAGTCATTTTTATTTATCAACCCTTAAGTTAGGGCATAAGTTGTCTCGCCATCGGGCCTGCCCTGACTCTATTGGAAACTGAAATAACTTTCATCTCCCCTTCTCTTTTCCTTCCCATTGTGCTTGTGTTTAAGGTTTTTGTTTTGTTATACAGGCAGGGTTAGCTCTTGGAGAGCTACAATCTGTGGGAGATCTCTATGATTTCAACTCAATCGCTACATTATTTTTCATAGGCATTATTTCAGTTACACCAACACTAATGGGCAAGAGCGAGTCATAAGAGTTCAGAAGCCACAAATCATGTTCATGGAAGGCCTTGTTCTCCCAACAGGCCAATACCAGCTCCAGTATGTGTACAGATCCTCAGAAAACTATTGCAACGTGGTTCTCCGCTATTGATTTCACTGCCAAGTGCTGCAGTAATTCAAGACAATCATATTATTGACGCCGGTGGCAAGAAACGACGTTTGGAAGAATCAATTTATGCATATTGTTCATAATCTGTTATGTATAAAAATCACGCTTGTTGACTAGTAGTTCCGTTTATCACGTGTTTTTCCATTCACAATAATGTAGTTCATTCCATTAAAAAAATGATGTAGTTCATTCAAAGTGTTTTCCTGATATTGACTATCTTTAGGATCCATATCAGTTATACATTTTATTGTACAAATGTCTTATTGCATGGTGTTTCGTTTAAGAGAAAAGTAAGGGAAGGCTTTAAAGAAAAGTAATGGAAGGTTATTGAAATTGATGTCTAAAGTTTCAATTATTCATTGGATAGCTGAGGAAATAAAAAGAAGTAACGTAACTAAACTTTTTAAGTATTTAAAGATGAGATGTTTTGGTAGTTGAACTCTTTTATAACCCCGCAAATGTTCTGAAATAAAGAAATCCAACCAACAAAAAAGCCTACTATTTTACCGAAGCATTAAATTTTGGATTCGAACATCTAATAAGTTGACGGTTCCCCGCACTCTCTGAGAAATTATTTTTATTTTTTGACTGGTACTAAAATTAGTTGGTATCATTTAATTTTCATAATGTAATTTCAAAGCATTCACAAAAGTGGGCGTTTCCCTTTCACCTATTAAACTGAGTTAAATATACTGTTTTTTTTTTATTTGGGAGAAAGACACTTGAATTAAAAGGTGCTTTTTAAATAAGATAAAGTTACTTTTATTATAGATCATTAAAATCAAATTTTGTGTGTAATAAGATGATGACATGTTTTATCAATAGGGAATAACTTATAACTGAAAAAACAATGAAACTAGGTCCCGAGCCTAACAAGAAACAACCCCACTTGCATAAGCTAGAAGGGAGCGGATGAACTCAAATGACAAACTTGCCAAACTTAAAAAATCACGAAAACGACTGAATTCATTTGAATTTATTGCCGTATTAAAATATTACCAAACAATTTAAGAATACATTGGAAAGAACAAAAGTACCAAAACTTTGGCCCAAAATATTAGAACTAGAAGTTGATACTATCATTAAAAAAAAAAAAAGAATTTTTACCCAAAATGATTGTTTTGAGGACCAAAAGTGATTATTTAGAATTAAATGTTTTATCTTTAAACTTAACAGTTATAACTTTGCTTAAAATATTCTCTATTCTCTCCTATTCTCTTGCACTTGCAGTATAAAATGATGGCGAACAACAGGTTCAATAAAACTTTTTTATAAATGGGGTCAGGAGCAAAATTTGATGGACCATTCAAATTTCCAAGACAGAAATGCCCCAATAAACCTTATCAAAATTCTATAATAGAAGAAACTTACACAATTTTTAGGACAATAATGTAAAAAAATTAAGTTACAAGAATTAATTTCCACCACCGTCTATTTCTTTCTAAACTGTTGACAATTGCACCTTTAATTAGATTTCACCAGGAGTTTAACTGAGATCACTGAAGACCATCGACCTCATAAAATCATCAGAGTCGAACTCTTTCCTCAACGTGCGTACATATTCATTCATAAGTCTTTTGGGCTTGCAAATTCTAACCAGAGGAAAACGAAATTTAATACCTGACGCCTTTAGAAACAAGCTACCTCTTCTTTTGGACTTTCTTAACTCGTCGAGAGCTATCAGGAGTACGACTATCAAACTTGCGTTTTGACCCTGCTTGTTTCGGTGTATCACCTTCCTTCTGCATGTTTGCTTTAGCCTTTCTGGCAGCTACTGTTGGTCTTTTCTTTGTGCGCTCTTTTGGCTTTTCTCCACCGTGACTTTTCTTGGGGACATCAGATTTGGTAGCTCGCAGACCCTGATAAGAAGCAGTAGTTTTTCTGTTTGACCCGTTTTTACTGCTTGAAGGAGACTTTGAAGCCCCTGAAAACTTCCTTACAGGGGTACTACGAGCTTGTGCTGCTTGAGAGTATGGTTTTTTGGATGGGGTAGCATCTGGTTTTCCATGACTGGGTCGTGCTGCTGGAGAGTAGGGCCTTTTAGATGGGGTAGCACTAGGATCTGCTTTTGCAATACTGACTCTCAATTCTCGATCTCGGAGCATTAAGGACCGTTTCCTAACAATGGAAAGGGCAGCATCCTGCAACCACAAGCAACTAATTAATATTTGTAGACAGAGTTCCGGGTGATAGGACCTGAAAAGTAGTATGAACATTTTTCATGCCACTTTGGAATGCAGTAATGTTTTCTTTAACAACGCAAAGCAATATGTCTGGAATTAGATCCAATCAACCATCGCTTTGAACATCAATACTATCGTTTTATCTTTTGTCAGTAATTCCTTGAGTACTCGAGTGTGTAAACCAGAGCAGTCAAGCACAGATAATTCCATAAAACAAAGAAGATAAAACATCTCTCCCAGGTAGAAGCTAAAAGAGACAGGAAAAAAGATACCAGCATTAAATGTTCAACTTCAAACAGTTTCCACAAATAACATTTAGGCCCCGTTTACTTTGTGAAAACATTTTCTGGTTCGTTTCCTAAATTTTGAGTCAATCTTACTTGCTAACAAAGAGATAATAGACTCTTGAAATGAACAATAGTGTGCATTTTTTTAAAACAATGAAAATGAAAAAGAATTGTTTTCATTATTTCCATAAATGCATTATCCATAGCTAGCATTTCATCTTCTCTCCATCACAATGGTTAACTTCAAGAGTCTCACATCTAATTATTAGCAAGTTAAAATGAACACATATTTTAGGAAAAGAAAATAGAAAATGTTTTTCACACTTTGTAGGCCAGCAATCTTAACCACGGATATCTAACTTCAAGCATGTCATTGTTACTTCAAATATCCGTCTATAACTGTTTGTGTTCTCATTGAACGACGGTAACTTCTGAAAATGGCAAGTCCCTAGCTACACTAAAAGGCGTATTACAATATAAGCAGCCGCCAATCAAAACAGAAGTCAACAAAAGAACAAAACCACAGCAGAAGAAACTGCCATTTCATTTTTTATGTCCCAGGTTTTATCATAAAAGGATGGTTTCTTCATGATAAAATGGGGACTTGAGTTTGTAGATCACAAAAAGTCCCATGTTTCCACCCGGAAAGGAATTCTGTATAATCAAATTTTCAATTCAGGACTCAAAGTGCAACATGCAGCCTAACTCAATTACTATGACATGTCAGTGTCCAGTACTGCGATTACCAACTAACTACTTATATTCCTGTTGAAAGAAGATGACTTCTGAAAATGACATGTATCTAGTTACAAAGAAAAGACGTAATATAATATAAAATGTAGCTACTGTAAGTCAAAGTAAGTCAACAGAACCACAGCACAAGCAACTGTGCATTTCAATCCTTACGTTCCAGATTATGTTGAAAAATGTATATACTTTTAAGAAATAGATAAGATAACATTCTAAAAGCAATAATACAAAAAATATGATTTCTCCGAGACAAAATGAGATTTCAGGCGCTTGTCAGCAATAAAGAGCCCCATGTTTCAGCGCCTTTGAAAATGTCCGAGTGGCATTATTCATCAATCGAAAGCTCAAGTTCTCTCCCAGTCTGCATCCCAAGTATCTAGGAGCGAGATTGGGCATTGAGAGAATCAGATACTGGTAAACAGGTTTTAACATGATTTTCAAATCATGTGTCCTGAAGTGTAAAACGCACCTTTAACTGAGAGGAGATCATCTCCCGTGACATTTTCCTCCGGTGGAATCATATCCACTCCTCGTTTTTTTACCAACTGCAGTTTTATTTATTAAAAAAAATAATGAAGAGTGGACTCCCTCCAGTGAATGGTCGCATGGGATAGGATCCTTTCCCTTGACTCTACTTTTACCATACATATTAGTCTTTAACTACTTATATTCTCATCAAATAAAAGGTATCTTCTAAAAATGACATGTACCTAGTTACAAAGAAAGGCATAAAGGGCAGCTAGGTGCACTAAAGCTCCCGCATACGCAGGCTCCGGGAAGGGGTCCCACCATTTTGGTGTATTGTACGCAGCCTTACCCTGTTTTTTACGCAAGAGGCTGTTTCCAGGAGAGAAAGGCATATTACAATGTAAAAAATAGCCCATCCAAACAAAAGTAAGTTAACAGAACCACAGCACAGGTAACAGTCCATTCCAATCATTGCGTTCCAGAATGCATCACAAAAAAGCATGTGTTTTAAGTAATAATAGCATGTAATTCTTAAAATTAACGGACAAAAAGGATGATTTCTTCATTAAAAAGTGAAGTATTCAGTCAATCAAAAACAGCCCTATGTTTTAGCACCTAAAGAGAAGCTTGTGATAACATCAATTATGACATATTTGAGCTAAAAAATATAGAAGCACATAGAGTGAATTTATTATATCAAAATGTAAAGCAAATAAGGCACCAAAACAGCATACCCTTGTTTTAAATAGCGCATAGGCAATTCCCTTTCCAACATTAAGATGAGGATCTCGAACAACTCTAATAGCTTCTATACTTGATTCAAGACTCGGTATACCACAAAATAGCTGATAAAGTTCTTCATCCTGCACGAAAAGATCACATGTTCGATTCATTGGACAATATAGAGGCAACAATGGAAGATGAAATTATGTGACCTTAAATAGAAAATGACGGATTGGAAACATACCTTCACATCAAACGGGAGATTGCCCACAAAAACAGTTCTCTTATTATCATAAAGGGGAGCAGTATCCCCTTTAAGTTTTTTGCGGGGTGGGCATGCCCTATCAACACGAATGTGATTTCCATCAACCTACAGCCAGATAATCAAACAATAATATTAGAAGATTTCAGCCACAGCCCTTCAACATAAATACATGGCAATGCTTATACTTGATCGAACCACACTTAGAGGAACAAGTGCATACCACAGTCATGTTGTGGGACAATGAAGCTTGAGCAGATTCCTCAGTTTTGAAAACGATGTAAGCATTGACGCTGCAAACACAAGATTCCTCAATTAGCAATGTATGAAAAGGTTTCTTTTACATAAAAATGCATGTATTTATATCAGATGGTAACTGTATCCAAGTCACCGAAGAGAAAGACCAATAGAAAAAAAAAATCCAAATCGTAGTCTAAAAATATATAAAATACATGCAACATCGTTAGCAACAACAACCAAGCCTTTTCTCACTAACTGGGGTTGGCTACATGGATCAAATGATGTCATAATACTCTATCATATACCATATTTCTATTCAACTCATTAATCTCTAGATCTTTCTTAATAGTTTATCTTATAGTTTTTCTTGGTCTTCCTCTGCCTCTAGTGATATGACTATCCTCCATCTGATCTCCTTGCTACAAAATCTATAGGTCTTCTCTCTACATGCCCCCCAAACCACCTAAGTTAGTTTCCACCATCTTTTCTACTACAGGTGCTACCCAACTCTCTCTCTAATGTCATCGTTTTACATGAAAGGAGATTTTACATCTCTCCTTATAAAATCCTCAAATCAAAACAGAATGATTTCACCAAGCCTAATGCAAGCTTTTCCTTCTATTCAATATATATACAAAATAACAGCATTATGATTCTCTGCTAAAATTTGATAACAACATTCTTGACAAGCTGCAACTAGGTCATTGATTAACCCTTACCTTTCAGCCGTTTCACTGATCTTCTTTGCAAGGATTGCTCCCTTTCTAGGCTTTTTAGTCTGATTCATCAAAAAAAGGAACACACATGAAGTTAGCATCACCACACAAAAACAATAACATCAAAACCTAAACAATAAACAAAAAAAACACCTACATCTTGTAATGGAACAGAACGAATCCTAACAGATTCAACTTCACCAAAAACCTTAAACTCCTTCAACAAAGTCTTCTTTTTCACCTTAACAGGTAAATTCCCAACAAAAATAGTCCTCAAAAGCTTATCTTCATCATCAAAACCTTCTTTTGTAACCATCATATCCGCGGGATTATCACGCACTTTTCTCTTATTCCCAACTTTCTCAACGCTTTCGTCTTTATCTCCTCCTTCAACAATCCCATACTTCTTCTCCTCCCACTCTTTCTCAACCTCGTCTCTCTTCCTCTTCCTCTTCTTATCCCCAACCCCTTCTCCATCCAAATTAACCTCTTTTTCTTTCTCTTCCTCTTCGACGGAACCGTTTTTCTTCTTTTTCTTCTTCTCTTTCTTCTCTGAAACTTCAATTGCGGGATTTGAATCAACCACAGGAGTTTTATCTTTGTTCTTCTTCCTCTTCTTTTCATCAACGACACCGTTTTCAGGGCTGAGAGTTTGGTTAGGCTTTCTCTTATAGGGGTTGTCATCGGAAAATAGAGAAGCGGCATCGACGGCGGTGGTGGTTTGTTCCGGCACGTTGGCGAAGAGCGTGCTGAAAATGCTGGAAGGGGCTGAAACGGTGTCGTTTTGAGGGGTTTGTTGAGGTTCATTCTGTTTCTTTTTTGCCATTGATGAGTTTGAAAAAGAGGAATTGGGATTTTTGTTTTGGGGGCAGAAACCCTAAAATCGTTTGAGAGAAGAGAGGAGAAGGGTGGCGTTATTACCAGTCTGGATATATTTTTTTTTTTACAGGGCCAGCAGTTTGGATACTTCAAATTTTATTTTTACGCAAGTGAAAAATATATAAGATCAGAATCTCTAAATTGTTTTTCGGGCTAAATTGCATTTTTATCCCTTAACTATTTATGTAGTATTGTTTTGGTCCCATAATTAAAATTTGATTTATTTTGATTCCTTAACTTCTCTCCCTATACATTTTGGTCATTTTCGTTAGTTTTAATTCAAAAACGTTAAGTTTTCTTCATTTTCTTCTAAAAAATTTCTGGGATTGTTGTTGTTGAAGATTGATGGAGATGATATGAAGATGAAAAAGATGAGAAGAAAACTTAAAGTTTTTCAATTAAAACTAACATAAAGGACCAAAATGTGTAACAGAGAGAAGTTAAGGGACCAAATTAAATCGAATTTTAATTGAGGGACTAAAGTCATACTACCTAAATAGTTAAGGGACCAAAAATGCAATTTAGCCTTGTTTTTTAGACAAATTTTTTAACACTTTAGTCATAAAGATATGTTAATGGAAAGTTCGACTGAAATGTAAATAAAATTTCGTCTAATTGTTTGATAATTGTCATTTACTCACGAGTTTATTTTTACTCGTAGTGAAAAATCAAACCTGAAACTTCGAGGAAGAGCGTACTCTCACCTCCTAAATCAATATCACTAGACCAACTCAACTGAGTTACAATATTTTTTATAAGTTAATTCAAGTAGCTTAAATCATATAACTTATCATTTTTATTTCATTTTTACTTTTTATTTAACAAGCCAAATTTGTAGCCAAAAAATATTAAACTATAAGATGGTTAGTTTTTATATTTTCTATAATTAAAATATATATTCGTCCTCATAAGTTAAACTTAGTTGGTAGGAATTTTGCATAATAAATATTTAAGGCAAAATTACACGATTTGTCCCTTAAATTAATTTTAGGTAACGTCATTTATTTGGTTTCCTCAATTTAGTCATTTATGTTATAAAATGTAAATATCATATCATTTTTATGAGATTTTTTCAATGAAATCTGAGTCTCAGGGTTTATATGATGAAGATTTGGATTTGTTTATGAGTTTGATAAGTTTTTGATGACTTTTTTTGGAGTTTATGAATATTTTTTGTATACAAAAGGATAATTATGTTGGCATTTCATAACATAAAGGATTCACCACAAAAAAAAAACATAAAGGATTAAATCGAGACAAAAAAATAAAAGACGAAAATGTTACTTGAAATTAAGTTAAGGGACGAATTGTATAATTTTATCTATATTTAAATTTAAATTTGAAAAAGAAATAGGCTGCTAAATGTAATTTTGTAAAAAAAAAACATGTTCGATCAAAAAGTAGTTAATTGGTTTTTTAACTTTAGAGTGGTCCTTATATAATGGTATAGATTAGTTAAAAATTAGGGGGAAAAACTGTTTAGTTCTTCTTCTCACCTTTCAGTCTAACCAAATTTAATTTTATGTTAATCATTTCACCATTAAAACTTATTTGTCATATTTTTTTTTTTTTATGTTTTAGAATCGAAAAAAATATTTTGGAGAGTAGTTTAGTGACTATAATTTCATGTTAAAATCCAACTAAAAAATTATGATGTCTTGATCGGATCCACCAATCCAATGAATAGTTTGACAAAGACTTAAAGCCTCCCTCCTTAATTCTCAAATAGGATTTGAAACTTGGAAGTCATTGTTCTCGTATGAATAAAATGTTCTTCATCATCACGTAAACACATCACAATGCCCACTTTATTCTTATAATAAAATGCTGCATCATTATTACACTTCATTTTACTTGTAGGAGGAGACTTACTCAAACTAAAAATAAAATGGGTTAGGGTAACCAATGTTTTTGGGACATTAGTTAAGGAAACTTAAAATAGTAAGTATGCATTGAATTCAACAATTTTTTAATTTTTAAAAAGTCAAATATATCAATTTTCACAATTTTCCAATACAACATTTCTAAGTTTTTCCTCTTAACCAATTAAGAGCAATCTTTAGTATTTCCTAAATAAAATTGGTATGGAGGGATTATGCAACAAAAGTTATACCACTCTTCATTCTTGAGTTTAACGAAGATATACTTTTAGTCTAGAATGATTTTACATCAACCTTCAACGAAAATTCATCATATTAAACAAGACTATATTGTAATCATATTTCAAATTAACTACAATTTACTAAACTTTCTTTTGACATTAGATGACACTAATTACCAAAAAGAATAAGGTTTTTTACATTCACATAGTCCCTCTATCCTAAATATTTAGTAATCTTGAGTCATCAAAAAGGCCGGCTTCTATCGAGCAGCAATCCTCGAGATGTAAAGTAGGGGTACTTGCAAGCACTCTGACGCATAAGAAGTTAATATGAAAGTAAAGAGTGAGAGGGATTTAAAGGATAAAAGTTGTGTGCTTGCATTTGTGATTAAAGGTGCCTCTTAGCTCAAGTGCGAAGTCATTGGACAGTAGATGGAGGTTGTTACAGAGTGGCGTGCCATCAATGTCGACTTTGCGTCTATTACATATCGTTGATGCATTCTAAAATGGAGATTCCTGACTAGTGTGAGACATTGATAGATAGGAAGGATCCAATGCAATTGGACTTGATCTAGTGGGTATGTTCGGGTCAGTGTTTCTGGGCTTTGTATGGAATTCTAGACCAGGTGAGTCTGGAACATTTAGATAATGAAGTTTAAGGTCAGCTGCAATGGAAGCTTTTAACAACTTCATCGATGACGGTGGATTTATAGATTTACCGTTTACAGGCAGGAGCAGGAGGTTCACTTGGGGGCAAAGTAACATAACACTTATCAATTATGAGTAGAATTGACAGATTTCTTACATCTGAATATTGGCTACAAATTTGGTCAGACTGTTCTTACTTGTGCTTGGATAGAATTCTGTCGGATAATAGTCCAATATTTTTGCTGTCCAACAAAATATCAAACGAGGGCTCAAAGCCTTTCAGGATGTTAGAGTGCTGGAAGGATGTAAAAGGCTATCATCAGTTTGTTCGCAAAAAATTGAAGAATACGAGTTTTGAAGGTTGGGATGGATATGTCTTGAAAGAGAAACTCAGGAGGCAGGAGTATTTAAATGGAAGTGAAAGAATGGTACAAGACCCATCGTAGTAATTTAGAAGAGAAAAATCATAAAAGCTCAAATGCACTTGAATTTATTTAATGTCAAATGCCAAGAAAGTCATCTTGGATGAGATTGATACCCAGAACAAATAGTTACCAATAAAAGATATGTGAGAGATCATGTATGAAATGTCTTTAAGTAGGTTAATGAGTCATGGTTAATTTTCAAAAAGAAGTATTCATGCTAAACAATACACCTATGAAATATATCAAGCTAGGCTCCTCGGGTCTCCAATTTTTTAGCAGGCTAAACTTATTTATGCAAAGTTATCTTAGTCTAGTCAATTCTAGTAATAATGAAATCAACCGATCTTGTCAAAATAACATTTAATTAAACCATGTTGAATTTTAAAAGGAATCAATCCAAATCTTATGAAACCAACACATATGTTATTTTAAGGCTTAATAGAGATTTCGCCCCTAACTTTCACAAAGTTTCGATTTTGGCCCTAAAAAAAAAACTACAAAACCGCCCCTAAGTTTTGCAACTGTAACAGTTTTGGCCCCCCAAGGCAAAAAAAAAAAATAAAAAAAAAATAACATGTGGCACCTCACTTAGGGTGTTGGTGCCACATCAGCGTAGACCGAGTCAAAATTGGCCTTGAGGGCCAAAACTGCTACAGGTGCAAAACTTAGAGGCGGTTTTGTAGTTTTTTGTCTTAGGGGACCAAAATTGCAACTTTAAAAAAATTAGGGGGCTAATACTGCTATTAAGCATTGTTTTAATCTTGAATTGAAAAACAAGTTAAGTTTCTCTCAATTTCTCAAAAGACATGAAGATGTCCAATGCTTTAGTTTTTAATTATAAATATCAAATTAATGTCACTAATGTCTAAAATGTGTACATTGATATTATTTAGTAATTGAGAAATGTTGAGACTTGAGAATACTTAGTTATTACTATGAAATAACTTTTACCTTAAATCCTATTCGGATCTAACTTAGAACGCATTAAGGTAAAATGATGATAAAAAATAGAGGAATGATATTTTGACAATCATTTTTAAACAATTTTTAGTGACAACTTTTTTCCTTTCTTTTTATTGGACAATAACAATAGAGAGAAAAAAGAAGAAGAGAGAGAATAAAAATACAATGAGAGTATGACTATGAGATAGTTGTCACAAAAATTGTTTAAATTTGGTTGTTTAAATATTATTTCTCTAAAAAAAAATATGATTACATGATAAGAATGCAAAGTGAATTAAGATTTGGACTCTGTTCATTTCTCAGCTGCAGGGGATCCACATCCATGTGGTGTTTTCTTTTAATTTTATATTTGAATCTAAACTACCCACTTAATTATCAAATCAGAACACTATATGTGTGTATCCATTGAATTGGTTAAAGAACATTCCCTTTCCCCACATGAAAGATGGAACGACCATAGTTATTTGTTCTGTGGCACTTTGTTTTTGTCTGTAGTAATAATTGAATAATATAAGGAGAGTTTAACTTCTAATCCTAAAGGAAGATATTTTGTCTGAAAGGAAAGCACAATGCTAATTATCTGATCTACAATAGTTGATATAAGATATTTCCTGTTCAATTTTAGAGAAGGTAGGCCATTATTGATAATTGATAAGCATATATTTAGCTGTCCTAAACTATGAGATAATCTGCTTGAAAAATAAAGAAAATCTAAACTAAAAATTAGTCGGAAACTTTGGATTGTTAACTATTTTAATTAACAACTATGTTACTTGAACAATCATTTTTGGAACAACTTATGCGACAATCAAAAATATACAAAGAGATGTTGATATTAACACGAAAACTAAAACAATAGTAAAAAGTAAAAACACAATTACAATACGAGAAAGAATTATCCGAAAAGTTATTACAAAATAATTAACAAGGAGTTGTAATCACACACGTTAATACATCCCTACCTAAACTAAAACCATTGACATAAAAGTGAGTTTTTTAATGAAAACCCCTATACCGTTGTATCATATACTATTCAACACTTATAAATGTACATGTGCACAGTTACATTACGTGTTCAAAAACTGAAGTTACAACCTTACATGTTACAGCCAGTAGATCAAAAAGAAAACAAGTATGAAATAACAATGCAGAAAGGTTTTCTTTCGGTCTCTACTAGCTTATGGATGGTTGTTAAAACATAATGAAGATGCAATTACTTGAGATCCGAGTAACTTACTATCGAACTAACTGAATTTGCCGCGCAAACAATTGACAGTTGTAGGTTGCTAGCTAGGATTCAGTTAAGAGGCTTAGATGGTACACGGTAGTATTAGTTAGTTACACGATATTCTAGTTACATCTAACTTACTCTTGCATCATTTGTTCATTCATAAATGAAGTTAAAACATTTTCGGCAACTTTCTCTCAACTTAGATATTCCATATATCATTTGTTCAAATCAAACTTGGAACTCACTAAGGTAAATTGATGATAAAAATTCAAAGATAGGATTTTGTTGTTCTTTCTCCACTTGCAAGGGATCCACATCTGTGTGGTTTTATTTTAATTATATATTTAAATTTCAACTACCCGGCACTTAATTATCAAATCACATCACTATATGTTTGTTAATCCGTTGAATTGGATAAGGACACCCGCACAACCATAGTTATTTTCTCTGTCACTTTATTTTTGTCTGCAATACTAATAATAAAATAACAGGAGAGTTTACCTTCTAATCCTAGAAAAGGCAGATATTTTTCTAAAAGGAAAGCACAATTCTAAATATCTGATCTTCAATAGTTGAGATTAGATGTTTTCTGTTCAATTTTAGAAAAGGTAGAGACCCTTCTGATTGATAATTGATAAGCATGTAGCTGTCTTAATCTATGAGATAATATGCTTGAAAAAGAAAGAAAATCTAAATCCAAAATTACTTTGAAACTTTGAATTTTAACTATTTTAAGGAGTTGTAATCAAACACGTTTAATACATTCACTATTCATACCTAAAATCGTTGGAAAAAAGAGTGTGTGTTTAAATTACAACTCTTTTAGATACTCATACGTATTCAATAGTAGTTAAATGTACATGTACACAGTTACATTACATGTGTTCAAAAAAAGAAGTTACATTGCATATTACTGCCAGTAGATCAGGAAAAAAAAACAAGTAGGAAAAAACAATATAGGTTTGTTTTAGTCTCTCTCTTCAATTGTAGTCAATTGTAGGGTAGGGCGTTTCTGGTAGTTTCTAGCTAGACGCATCCAACAAAAGAGAATGAGACCATTTTTTTTTAAGAAAGAATGAGACCATTTATTGTTGTCACATAACCTTTCACATTCGTCATCAATTAGAACTATATGTACTTAACTAGGTTTAGAATGTAGATGTGAAAGGTTATGTGACATATACAAGTGACATTAGGATCCCCACTAAAGTAAACACTTGGACTAACTATGAGTTTGACCAAATCATGTGAGAAGTCGTTACAATAACTTTAACAAAAGTTACATTTTAGGGCTTAACAAAATCACATTATTTCGTCAAACTCATTGGTCATCCAAACATACGTTAAATTGCTATTAAAAAGCAGCGACCAGCCCAACGGCTGATTCTTCTGTTTTCACCTTATGTCCAACGCCGTTAACCACCACTTCATCATCATCCTCCTCCTCTGCTTCCCACATGAAGTGTGCATAGGATCCCAACACCGTGCTGCATATTAGAAAACCAAATAAAAATGATTAGAGATTGATTTTCATGCACTATCAATGAAAAGTTTTGTACCATCAATGTAAATAATTTTATTCAATCCACAAATCACAATCAATCATGCATCCGTCGCCAATGTTTTTTACATCTACTCACAAATATGTGACTTTAAAAGTAGTTAAAGTGAAACCTTCACTGATCTAATGATTATGATTAGGTGATGGTTGTGATTGGCTGAAAAATATTTACACTCGCACTATGTAAGTTTTATGCACTGACAGTGTAAAATCGTTTTACACATAGATCTAATGATATGACATAAGTTGTCATGTTCATTGGTTGATGTGACAACAAATCTTTGAATGCACATGTAAAATAATTTTACACTTTAATTAAACTCATAAGTTAAATCCAAATTATTATGATCATTAATTACTATTAATGGAACTATAATTAAAATACAAGATGAACGTATAATACCTATCATCAGGAGCAGCATGAATTGCTTGATCAAAGTAAGATTGAGCTCTTTCTTCATCTCTACTCATTTCCCATATCAACTTTCCGTAAAGCGAAAGCAATTCCGCATCTTCAGGATTCGCTAGAATCGCTCTTCCGTAGTATTCCTCTGCTCTAACCATATTCTTCTCTACCTGCACGAATCAAAATTCAAATCACTCACTTCTTTCTTTCTATTTTTGGAAGATGAATTGAGTCAATTGCGTAACAATTTGACTAACCTCGTGAAGATATTTTCCGTAATTTCTCAGCAAAAGCGCGTCGGTAGGATTTGACTTCAACATTTCTTCATAGTACGCGCCGATTTTCATCCTTTCACCGCCGTTTCCACCGGTGGTGACTGTTACATCACCGTGATCGAATCCGCCTCCGCTGCCGAATCCGGTATCTTCAATAGGAAAATATTGAGATCCGATTCGATTTAGATTCTGAGAAAAGGTTAAATTCCTGATCGGTGAGTTAATCATCAAGCTTTCTGATAAAGATCTGTTGATTCCGTCGGAATGTTTGTCGGTGGAGTGGAAATGCAGTGAAACTTTTGGTGATTGAACGCGGTGGTTGTCGCCGGTGAAGGAAGCTTGGCGGGAGAGGGAGGTTCGAGTTGAACCGGAATGGACCGGGTTTAGAACCGGGACGGAACCGGTTCGCATTAGAGAAGTTCTCATAGTTTGTTTTGTAGAAAGAGTGGTTACTGCTTTTGAAGAGTTCAAGTTCAACATAGGAAGGACCCTTTTATTTATGCAAGTGCTGTAAGAGTTTGAAATTAATAGAAGACATGTCGACCGTTAGATGCGCTGAAACGTTGACCTTAGAATGTGATGGATTACGACACGTGTTGACGGAGCACGTGCACTACACCATGAATGCATGAATGAATGAATAGAAGTTAAAGTTTGGAAACTATTTTTTTTAGGGTCTCGTTAACGAGTGCCTCCGGTATTTCATTAAAAAAAGTCAAATGTTTCAATTTCCAATGCATTGATTGTATAACTTTTCAAAAAAGTTATCTTTTAAAGATCTTAAAGAGTGTCATGTAGGCACTCGTGAACATTTTTCTTTTTTCTGCTCAAAAGTCTTGTATTGGAAATTCTTATTAAAATATTATACTAAAATTATGTATATTTTGTAAGAAGTTTAAAAATTGTTTTACATTATAATATGCTTTTAACTGTTTTAAAGGCAACGAAATTGTGGTTAATGCAAAGTCTGAAAGCATGATCTTAAGTCCCATGAATTAAAGAAATAAAAAGGAAGAAATGTCAAATGTAAAGTATGAAAAAAAGAAAGTTGAAAATTTTACTCAATTTTTTTTAGAATATTAACTTTTTTTGTTGAGATTTTATAATTTATACAAAAATGAAATGCAAATAGACAAGAAATTGCATCTTAAGCCTTATGAATGACAAAATCAATCTTATTAAACACAATGTCTATAGATTTATGAGACACAACCTTGTTAGGAAGTCAAATTTATCAAACGTAAATAGCATAAAAGCATGTTGAAACGACTTGAAGGTTTTTGTCCCACATTAACAACCATGATCTTCATTTCAATCCCACAAGTGGGGAGACTCTGATCAAATACATTCATGCATGTTTCGCTCCTATGCACTCGTACACCAGAACATCTCCTAATCTAAGTGTTAATGTTCCTTCATGTGGATTGGTCAAGAAGTTTACATACAAATATATAAAAAATATATATAAAAAATGACATCACCAACAACTTCATACATGTATTTGAAATTGAGAACCTATCCTTAAAATGAAAATTCGTGTTTTACGAACTAATTATTTATTTATTTTTGAAAGGAGAACTAATTATTTATTAAACTCACTTTTCGCATTCTAAAATTTTCATTAAAGCTAAATAAGACGAATATAAATGAAGAAATAAATTGGTAAATAAGTCACACCTAATATGGGTTGGTTCAACTTTAGAATTTTGCAATTGACATTGTACATAAATTTTATGTAGATCTTCAATAAAATTGGTTGTTCTACTACTTTTATCAGATTATAGAGTCTACCCAAGGTTTCATAGTAGAATATTATTTAGTATTGACCTTTATGTGAGAAGGAGGTGATATAAAAATGCAGTCACGGTATGTACGTGAAAGAAGACACTTATTAGTGTTGATATCAAGCCACGTAGAAAATTTCGCGTGAACAAGTGAACTAAGACTTTTTAAGTTTTTAAACAAATTAACAAGGTGATTTGAGATCTAGATTCTAGAATTACGTTTAGCAAAATGTAAATTACAAGCTATAAATAACTTTTTGAGTTATGAGAGTGGGGAAGGCAGGGTTGAATTGTCAATAGAATAAATTCATAACATATAATACACTTTTTTTGAAGATATAATAATACATAAAAATAGAGTTTTTTATAAGTTGGTATGTATATAAGATAATCAGTAAAATAGAACCCAAGAAAATAATTTAGTTGAGTAATAGTTAAAAAGGTCCTTTGTCCTCTCTCAAAGAAAGAACATGTACGGATAAATGCCCACAGACTTGTAAAAGAAGAATACATATTTTTGTTTTATGAAGTACGAGATTCATTATGGTAGTGTTGTGATTGTGAATTTTGTGCAAGGAAACCACTGTTTTTATTTTGTTAAATAAAATCCTATAGACAGGAGTGTTTTTTTCCATGTTCTCCAATGGTTTGTAGCGTAAATGGTTTTGTGTGACGGTGAGATACAGACAAATTGCGTTGAAAAGGGTCAATTTCAAAGTAAAGTGAGAGAAATTGAGATAAGGTTCATCTCCTTTCGTCTAAACTTTGCCTTGCCCCGATTTCATTTTGATCCAAGGTAACATAGTAGTTGAATAATTAATTGAACTTGTGGTTTTGAAGGGTAAGTTTAATGGTACGAATATGACAGTCGTATTAGGATAAGATGAGGAGGATAGAATTAGGGATATGCTAGAATATTTTACTCTACTAAACTCTTGACCCGCGCTATCGCACGAGGTCTATTAATAAAAGATAAAATAACTTAATAGTGATAAATTATTTGAAATGAAACTGGAAGTTATATCAAACTTATATCAAGGTAATCTAGAAGTTAATAACACATAATAGCCCCCCTACAATAAAATGTGAGAGGAAAAAAAGAATTTATAGTTATAAAATGGCTTAAAAGAGATTCAATAAAAAAAAGGTTCATTGATGAGAAACACATAAAAGCAACGTGTGTAATTTGGTTTAAATGAAAGACATTCAATAAAAACGACATAAAGCAGTTATAATCAACTTCTTTTGTTGTCAATAACCTTTGAAATCTGTTTGAGGCTACCGTTACTCAACTTTATGTTGGATTAATAATTATTGTGTTGTGTGAGAGGCTATATGTATAGTGACAGCTTATTGTCAAAGCAAATAAACTAAATCTCAAGAAGAATATAAGCAGATATTTTTTTTTTTAAAAAGTGAAATAATATGTCCATTAAATTTGCATACTTTATGGTTCAACAATTCATTGTATTGTATATTATGTTATTTTCTTTCCTCAAAAGGAAGATAGTCCAAATAAAAGGAATATAATACAGTC
>Ga0228710_1001658_pt1 | contig 33874 bp, 15 predicted proteins | sample MedpolnodulmetaG_FD_177995 | JGI IMG/M metagenome (GOLD analysis project Ga0228710, IMG submission 177995) | Root nodule microbial communities from Medicago polymorpha collected in Santa Monica, California, United States - pink nodules | ecosystem: Host-associated > Plants > Roots > Nodule... | reverse complement strand
TAGTATAACGTGAGGGAAACTACCGCACCATTTACGTTGCTTTGATAATCGAATTTATATCGGTTATTAACTAATTGAGGGAAATGTTAACGAATGCCTCTGAGGCACTCTTTAAGCACTTTAAATAGTAAGTTTTAAATGAAAAATTGTGTAATAAATGCATTGAAAACTGTAATAGTTGACTTTTAAAAGAATCGTTACTAAATTTGAGATATTTAAAGAGTGCTCTGGAGACACTCGTTACAAGGCACTCGTTAACGAGATCCATTGAAACCAAAAAGAAATGGTTCCAAAGTATTTGTGTTTCTCTGTTAATAGGTTATCCATAATCATGTGGATGAAAAAGAAATGGTTTATATAGGTTGTATTTGTGTTTCTTGATAGAAATGGTTTATACGTAGTATTTTATATTTTTATTACGAAGTTCGTTGTAAATTGCCACTGACTTTCTTTGCTTTTTCCTTTGTCGTTTATAACGGCATTATTGGACCAAGAGTAAAGACTACGCGCTTTGTGGGGTAAAGTTTGCTCAACTGCCATTATTATGACAAATGTTGTTCGGACAACAACTGCTATCATATGACAAATGCCGTGGGGACAACGATTTATTTTCTTGGTAACCTATAACGTCTAACCACAATAGCTGTGCCTTCATTATTTAGCGAGGAATGTTACCTGAACGACCTTTTAACATGACAACGTATGGAACAATCAAAATATATAAAGAAATGTAGGTATTGATATAAAAATCAAAACAATAGAGAGTGAAAATGAAGACATAATATAAGTATGAGAGAAAGTTGTCACAAAAATTGTTACAAAATGGTTGATCAAATATCATTTCTTTTAGTTAATATAGTTCGTTAAAATAGTCTTGAATACTTACGATAACATTCTTAATATATGGATTAATAATACAATATTAACTAATCATTTCAACGTCGAGGATTATTTTGACAACCGAAGTGCACAATCAATGACCGTTTTGAATTTTCGATACACTAACAGGCTATTGTGGCAACTCGTTACACATTCAGGGACCTATTTATTTTTTTATGGTGCAGATATAATTTTAATTTTTATTAGTTTTTTTCTCAAATTAAATCCGAGTCATGATAACTGGTGCCCTAGGGTAGGGGTGACAATACGGGCCCAACCCGTTGGGTCAGCCCGTTTAGCCTGCTATTTTTTATGGACTGAGTGAAAGTCTTGAACTAGCTTCTTATAGTTAGTTCGTCTCGCTTAACTCGTTAAGAAATTGGGACGGACACAAGGAGAGGCGAACCGACCTGCTTAACTCGTTTTTCAATTTTTAAACTACTTTTGATGTAATCATCAATTATTATTTGAGTTGCATAAGTATGTGGGACAAAGACATAGTAGCATTTTATTTGATACAATACTTGATTATACTTTGCCTTATCCATAACCCCCAAATCAAGATGTATCTCTCTATGTATTGATGGCTTCTCAAATTATTTTATTGATTTATTATTATTCACTTGAGCATTATCTCCTTATTTTATTGATTAACTTCATTCCTAGTTGTGCTTTCATCAAAGTTATTATAGGAAGTTAATTATGTCATCGTGGGGCAATGCATAATATATGTAATGTCTAGGGTTCGAACTCCGACCACTACCAAAAATAGAAAGTTAATTATAATGGATATCATTTATTGATACTTGGGTTTCTTTTTGGGTTTATTTTATGTTGCAGATTTGTTTTATATACCTTATTTTACTATTAATTATGATGTTGAATTCGACAATTTGTTAATTATCTTGTTTTTACCACAAATTTACTTGCTGCCTATTCTTGACACCCTACTTGATATACTTCATAACCACAATTATCCCAAAATGTTGATAAAAATCCAAATGAAACACTAAAGTAAATGGTTTTAATAAATGTATTTTAATAAATGAAATTGAATTTATCATTAAAATTAACACAACTAATTTTTTTTGAAGAACATGTATAACACAAATGAGACACTTAAGCATGGAGGATGTTTTGTTCATCTTGAATATGTTTGAATGTTTGTGAAGTTGTGATATAGTAACATCTAGTTATGTGGTTTCTCCTATGAATAATGGTAATAACTAGGTCGTGAAATTCCAGATTGGTGGTCTGATGATTGACTTGAAAATCAACAGAAAATAATAAAAGGAACTTTTTTTCCAGTGTTTAGGGTTGCCAATTTGCACCCAGGTGTGGCAGTTTTGCGCCCAGACGCATAACGCTCTGTTTGCTACTGCCAATTTGCACTCAGGCGCAGCTCCAAGCGTGGAAATTTGTGATCGGGCACAATGGGAAACACAATATATATAAAAATCTGATTTTTCTGTTTTCAGCAAGAGTAAGAAACAAGGGTTTTTGCTGCCAACACTAAAACTAGGGTTAAGAGAGATTTCTTAGGCTTTTTCTTGGCAAGAGCTCGAGGGTTGGGTGATTCATCATTGGATTAACCTTCTAGGATACTACATCATATAGTCTTTTGGTCATAGGAAGAGATTCAAGAAAAGGGTTATATTAAGTTTGACGACTAATTCTTCTAATTCCTTTTAGAATCTCTTTGTAAAGTTACTCTCTTGATTAGTGGAATGGAGAGAGCAACTCCCTCCCCCATAGTAGGTTATTATTAGGTTGAAATGGGTAAACAAATATTGTTTGTTTTTCTTCTTCACCTTCCTCCTTCATATTGTTGTTTACTTTTGTTTAAGATCATTATTTTATTCCTTTTGATTTTGGTTGTCATTAATTTGCTTCACAAATCAAGTATTTGTGTGACTTTGTTCGAATTCACAACAGTTGCAACAAGAATCTAGAATTGAAAGTTTATAATTTAAAATTGTGTTTATGTATTCAAGTTAATGAAAGAATAGACAATCTAAGTTTCACATTTCAAAGCTTAAAATGAGAATTATATGTATTTTATAAGCCAAATGCATAAGGTTCTTTTGAGTTTTTACATTTGTTTTAGAGTATTGGTCATTTATCATTGTTACTATTTTCTATTCAACTTATTAAAAAGTGTTGACGTGACAGTCAAGTGTTGATGTGACATGTTCAAATCATTAAATTATTTATTTTTAAATTACTTTTTATTAAAAAAATCTGAATATTCTTCATCATATTCATTATCTCCATTTTCACACAAAATTAAAACCTGAAAAAATAAAAAACAACAAAACAATCGACCATCACACTAAATCATGCTACTGGAGATTGAATACTGGTGTTTAGATCTCTGTTTGAATTGTTTTATTTTGGTTTTAATATAATTTCTAGAGCTAAGATAGGGATAAGGTTTTAGGATTCAAAAGTTTTTTAATTTCATAATTTGTGGAGTTTATGATTTTGGGTGAAGGTTGATTTTTTTTTTAATATATTTCTTTTCTGGGTTGAATAAAATTGAAAACAACATTAATAGCAACAAGTGAGTGAAAAAAAAAACAGATTTCTGAAGCTTAGCCAAATAAGAAGAAACACACTGAAATATAAACAGAAGCAATTCAGGCCAAATGTTATTATGCAAAATACTGGAAGCGAGTTTGAAGATTGTGTCCCGACACTTCTTCAAAATCGATTTCAAGTTTTCAAATTGAATTGACGAAATAAATAGATTTTTTGGGTTTTAATTTTGTGTGAAATGAAGATGAAGACGATAAAAAACATTGAAGCATTTTTTTTAATAAAAAATAATTTAAAAATAAATAATTTGATGACTTGGACGTGCCATGTCAACACTTTACAATCATATTTTTATTTTTTTGGAGAAAATACACTTACCTCCCCTGAATTCCATGTATATGTTACTAACCTCCCCTCTATTTTCTCACTTGACAAAGACCTCCCCTGCCGTTAGCAGCAATTTAGGTTCCGTTAAAAAGTTGATCTCACATCTTTCCTCACTCCTTTTGTCTTTCCCGGGAACACACACTAGTCCAAAGAAATAACACCATCTCTCTTCCACCATAGACAAACCACACTACGTATTGGGTATCTTTAATCATCCCTTCCTATCATAAGACCATGTTTCCCATCTACTCAATTTTTTTTTTGTGCAATTATGTTGCAAGTTATTTGGATGAAAAAAAAAGAGGTGTTGTTCATAATTGGTACGGTCAAAACAAAAACCAAATAATGGTAATGATTTTTTATGCAACTTGCTCATATGAAAATAAGATTCTGCATGTTTCTTATGGGTTTTTTCATTAACTGAGAGCAGTTTCAACAATAGATTTGAATTAAGGGAAGAAAAAAAGAGTAAGAATTGAAAAGCTTACAACAATGACAGAAATATTCAATCTTTTGGTAGAGAAAAAATTACCATCATAAAAAAGACAGCACTATTTTAATTTCTAATAAAGTATTAACGGTGTTAAATGAAAAGGGATGTAATATATATTTCAAAAGAACTCAAGGAAGATTAATGTCTATTATAAAATAAGAGGGGATGTTTATGTCATTAAAATAAATTTTAAGGGAGGTCAGGGTGATTTCCCTTTTTTTTCAAGTTGTTTCAAAATTGACATCAACTCAAACTTAAAATCTTAAAAAAACGTAAATGACTAATTCAATGCAAATGTACAATTTATTTAAAGGACATCACATGCATTTGACCTATCTTATATCATGAAATTTCGTGTTTTTTTTGGCTTGTGAATTTCTTTGCATCTTCCTTTGTCGTTATCATTACACATGTCAAAACAAGACTAGGTGTGTGGTAGGTAATTGATCAACGGGGTATTATTAGTTTTAGTATTGATTTATTAATATTTTAGAAGAGTATTAATTTACTATCGATATTGTTAACGAGTGTTTTGGGACACTCTTTAAGAATTTAAAAAAAAAATATTTTATAAAAAAGTTAAATCTTTTGATTTCTAATAAATTAATTACACATATTTTTATAAAAAATTACTATTTAAAAATATTAACGAATGCTCCATAAATACTCGTTAACATTTTCCTTTATTTTTTCTTTGAGAGAAACATTTCCCTTTATTATTATTTGTTATAACCTGGGGGGTATTTACAGCGCAATTACAATACTTTGAAATATAATAAGATCTGAAAAATGCTATATTTACAAAGAAATAGATGAGAAAAGTTCCACTCAGAAATCCTTAAAACAAAAAAGTTCCACTCAAAAATATTTAGTTGGACACAAACATTTGTATACTAGGTTTAAGCACGCATAGACGATTGATCGTGAGGTTAGGAAAGCCTAACCCCCTATGAGCATAAGAAGGGACTAAAGTGATAGACAATTATCAATTTTAGTTTTGTTTTTTTGCTATTTCATAAATTTCAAAAGGTATTTGAGTCAGCTTACAATTTCTGAGAGATGATCGACTATTTACTTATGAAGAAATTTAACTGACACTCAATCAAGAGAAGGCAAAGGTTTCACCAGAGTTTGGTTTGTACATAGCTAGTTAGCTAGTTTTAATATTTGACTTGTTCAACTATGTCACCAAGTAGTTGGGTTCTATTTTATTATTATTTTTTGTGTAAATTTTAGGTTAATCTAACCTTATTTATGAAAGTAACTTTGTCCATCCTCACATTAAAGAAAAAAACGAATAAAACGGTCTCTTTGTTGGGTCATGAGAAGAGTTTGAGAGATCATTCATTTTGATTCAAAAGTAATTACACATGTGATTTGAACACCACATATTTATCTAAAACCTTAAGACATTAGATTTATTGGTCATCTCACTTATACGGTGTTCAACCTCCACTTTTCTAAACAATATGAGACTTTCTAGCTCACATTTGCCACAATAATCCCCCCATAAAGTGTGAGTCAATTAATTCATTATGTTTTTCCTCTAATGGAAACTTTTTCATCTATGAACACTTTCTTGTACTTGTATCGTTGTTGTGTTTGCTCAATGGAACCGGCTTCATGAATACTTTGCCAGGAAGACTTTTGACACAAGAAGTCGATCAAAACCTTTTGTCAAAACATGAACTGAGATCAATGATGTGTCATGAGGGGAACCCAAAAGATCATCCATTTAGGACAATAGAAACCACACAGTGAAGTAGGCACCACTTCTTTACCCAAAACCTCAAGACATTAGATTTATGCGTCGTCTCACTTATAAATGGTCAAACCTAAACTTTTCCAAGCATTGTTAAACGTCTAACTCACACTTGCCACACCAACTGTGAGTTCATAAATTTATTATGCCCCCAGTAGAAGTTTTCTCGTCCACGAACAATTACTAGTACTTGTATTGTTGCCCTTTTCAACGGAACTTGCTGCTGAACACCTTGCTATAAAGGCTTCCGGTACAAGAATCCGCTGCTCAACAAGAACCTGCCGCTCAAATAAATATTGGGGGGGTCTCCATATCACGTATTAATATATTGCTTTAAGTGGTTAAATGAATAGATTTGGGTTACGATGTTAGAAGTACAAAGTTTCCTGATCATAACTAACATATACCAAGAAATCTGTGGGGCACATAATGTGGATTTTCCTCTTCTAACTAAATTTTCTCTATATACAAGAGTAGATACCATTCTCATGACCATTCACGTAAAGAATACCAAATCCCTTATCATTTGAGTCAATCCATTGTTGGTATTATCAACATGTTGCACTATGTATCATGGGTAACAAAAAAAGTATGATACACAAAACTATTGATTTTGGTATGCTAAACGCCATCGACCTTCTTCTAAAAACATTAGCAAATTTTGCACCTAATTGAAAGCCACATGATGATCTATGTCGTACTCTAGGCCTCGATGTCCATCACAGTACACTATATTTCAAAAATTGTTCTTTAGACACCAAGTGTTTGATGAAATTGGGGGCCTAACTCATCCTTAAAAACCGGTTCATAAGGTGAGGATTGCCTCCTCTATATAAACTCTTACCAAGAGTCTTATCTATCCGATGTGGGACATGAGTTTTCCCAATACACCCCTGTCATGCCCAGCACTCTTTGGGCATGACAGTATTATCAACATTGAGTCAATCCATTGTTGGTATTATCAACATGTTGCACTGTGTATCATGGGTAACAAAAAAAGTATGATACATAAAACTATTGATTTTGGTATGCTAAACCCCATCGACCTTCTTCTAAAAACATTAGCAAATTTTGCACCTAATTGAAAGCCACATGATGATCTATGTCGTACTTTAGGCCTCGATGTCCATCACAATACACTATATTTCAAAAATTGTTCTTTAGACACCAAGTGTTTGATGAAATTCGGGGCCTAACTCATCCTTAAAAACCGGTTCATAAGGTGAGGATTGCCTCCTCTATATAAACTCTTACCAAGAGTCTTATCTATCCGATGTGGGACATGAGTTTTCCCAATACACCCCCGTCATGCCCAGCACTCTTTGGGCTTTGGTGCGTGAATCGGTAGGTGACCCTTGAAATCGATAGGCTCTGATACCATGATGAAATTGGGGGCCTAACTCATCCTTAAAAACCGGTTCATAAGGTGAGGATTGCCTCCTCTATATAAACTCTTACCAAGAGTCTTATTTATCCGATGTGGGACATGGTTTTTCCCAATAGTGTTTGCTCACAAGCACCTCAAACAAATTGACGAAAATACATTCAACAACAGTTAATTATCGTTTCCTTCCAAACTAAACTTAATTGTCGTTCGCTGAAACGGTAATTAAAACTACCTTCATCTTCTTTCCTCATCACCGCTACCTCCATCGTCTTCTTCAAATCTTAGAAAATTTCATTTTGTTTTAAATTTTAGGTTTCTTCTCTCTTATTGGTGAGGAAATGAAATTCCTTTGAAAGAACTTAACTGTGTGCTTAAAAGTTTATGTCTTTGGAGATGGCTTTGGTTTTGGACTAGTTGCAAAATTCAGGTTTGGTGGATAGAAGAAGAAGATGACGACCAAGTGGAGAGAAGAAGAGAACGATAATTAACTATCATTTGCGAGCAAACGACAATTAAGGAGTATTTTCACCCGTGTGAGATGCTTCCAGCAAACTTTAGATGTCTAAAGAGCAATTTTCCTATACTTTGCTACAACCCGCGTAATGCCCATTACTGTGTAATCTTACAATTCCCACAACCTATATTTCAGTCAAGTAATCTACCATAATCTTTTTTAAGTGGTCCAAATAATTCATTCCACTTTCCCCCTCCTTTTACGTGAATTTAATGAAAAGTTATTAAGGAAAACAACGAATTTTGATGTTTACTACAAGAATTCTGAATGAAACAGCAAGGAGCTTTTGGACAATATCTTTGTCAGGTCAAGAAATTTGAATTGTTGTCTTTTTCAACTGAGCATAGATTTAATTTAACCTTTGAAGAGTACTGCATCTTACTAGGGCTTTAACCTCTCCGAAGTCACCAAAATTTTACAATATGATATCTGGAATTGAAAATTCTCAATGGCGGCTTCTGAATCAGACTATAGTACCAAATAACATTAACCATGACCAACAATTTTGGACAGACTTATTTTCCCTCAATCCATTTTCCCCAGTAAAGTTTCAATCTATTAACCGTATCTTCGTAGATTAGAAATTTTAAATCCAGGTATCAGATTATAAAATCTTGATCAATAATCATCCAATGGAAGGTTATTAGTGTTAGATAATAAAATATTGGACTTAAACTATTGAACCTTTATATTAATAAGTTAGAGTTCATTATGTTTTATTATATATTCTTCTATAACTTTTTGTAATATTAAGCTATTGATATTCTATAAAACCTTTTCTCATTTTCTCTTTCTCTACTTTGTATCTTTATTGTTTTTTGAGGAAAAGATGGTGAGAAACAAAACTATACTTTCCCTGATTTCACCTAGTGACTCCTCTAAGGACATTCGTAATCCCGGAGGGTTTTTATTTCTATTATTTTGGTAGGAAAGCATAATAATTATTCCCCGAAACATTTGATATCTTTAGAGTGACAATTATCTTTATTCACTATTTCTCTAAAAAAAAATATCTTTATTCACTAATCCATCTTTCAATTTATCCATTCAACAAAAAAAAAATCATGGATTGAATCTACTAATCTATCTGGAGTATTTCATCATATGAATGAATGAACAATGAATCACCTTAAATTATATGAAAAAATATTTGTGATTAATATTTTTAAATTAAATAAAATCAGCACATACCACCACCACAACCTGCTGCTGCACCAGCGGCAGCCAACCACCACCTCCGGTCATCAACAACCGCCTCCAGTTTTTAGCTGTGTCGGCTGCCAATGTCAATGGCCATTACTCAAATATTAATAAATAGTTTTTTCTTTTTAAGAAAAATAATATACATTAATATACTGCTTCAATCTAATTTTACGGATAGGGTTATCAGTCCACTAGAAATAGATGGATTAGATTACTTTTATTAAATAGATAGATGATTGGTTTAACACAAAAAAAAAATGATGGCACCGATCCCTTAAAAAAAAGATGATGGATGAATTGATTTTTTATTTTTTAGTGGATGGTAAATGATTTTTGGCTTGAAAGATTGATGGTAAATGATTTTTTGTGGTGGAAGCTACGGTGTTTATTGGTGTTAGTGGTGCTGGGTTGCCGGTTTTGTCGGAGTTTCCGAGTGCTGTTAGGGTCCTCTCATCTCTACCTCTTTGGGTGGTTGATTTGGCCCTGCTGGTGGTTGTTGGTGCTTGATGGTGTGTAGGAGTTGGATGTATTTCTTGGTGGTTTGTTGTTTTGGCTCCTTTTAATTTCTTTCTCTCTCTCTTTTTATAGTATTTTTCTACTTGGTTTGTATTTATTTCGGAATTGAATATCTCTTGTACTCTTCTTGTATCTTTCTTCACCGGTTTTTTAAAAAATATTATCACTAAAAAAACTTCATTATACTCCATTTATTTAGCAAGTGTGTTACCATTTCCTTTTTTTTACAAGAGATCTACCATTTAGTTATCAAATATCAATGTGGTTTGTAGAAAATAAAATATCAATATGAACGCTAATTAAGCACTATTTTACTAAAAATATAATATACACACAAAATTATTATCACTAAATTATATAATTTATACTATTTATAAAGGGAATACATAATTTTGGACTGACATTTCTACTTCTAGTTATACTCTTAAACAAATTTGTTTATATATAATGTTATATTGTTCGTGTCATTTAAAAGCATAAGAGCTTATATTATATTTGCTTTATTGTTGATGACATTGAAAAATATAAGTATAATTTATTACAATTTGAAAGTACAAAATATTTATACCTATAATTTCAATCAAAATTAAAATTTAATAAAAACTATTGGTCGTTCTTCATACACATTAGCGCAATAATGCTAGTGAGTAATAAAAGAAATGGCGTGTCTATTTATGTGTATCAAACCGATGATGTAAATACTCTACTGTCTATTTTTTTTTCTTCTCTTTTTATAGATGATGATATTAGTAAGTCCCATAATGAACTCAATTCAAATGTAGTATGCTTTTTAACTCGTAGCTTAATGGTCATCCTAATACCAAGATTATGATGTTATAAACAGCATGGAGATTTGTCGAATGATTTTTAGAATAAACAATATCTTGGTATAACATTATAATATGTATCTTGGTCCTTGTGAAGTTGTGATAATTAAGGTCCTTTAGGCATAAATTGTTGTACAAAAGAATTGTGGTGGAACACTTGTTTCATTAATGATTGATAGAAGTCTCCAAAGATCTACTACTAAATGTAGAGAACTCCACACTTGGAAATTTTTGTCCCATTTTATTTTTCAAATATTACGCCAAGAAGGCTTTCAGTAAGTTTTAACAGCGTTCTTTTAAGACCTTGCCAATGCTTTAAGTGTTGTGTATTTCAGCGCTGTTATAGGCTAAGACAACACTCGATAAAAGAAAAAAAGTAATGTTATAGATAATCTTTGACAACACTTTTTTAAATTAGCGATATTAGAGGCACTCTTTGACAGCGCTGTCATAAGTTTTATTGATCAGAAGCATCGTCGTTGATCTTTCTATTTTTTTCCTCTGCATATTCCCTAATTCTAAACAGTTCAAATTCAAACTATGTCAAAACAAATAATTGATCCACTTCAACTTTACTAAAAAGTAAGTTATTACACTTTTTAAAATTACAATAATAAATGGAATGTCCCTTCAAAATAATAATAAATATAATGTAAATTCAATTACATAAGACTTTATCAAACACCACCATTACCTAATCAATAAAACCAACATATGTCCTACATATAACAATGAATATTACATTAGACCTCAAGCAACATGTCACTTTTTTTAGATGAAAAATGAGAAAATAAAGGCACTACTCTATCAAGTAAATTACATCATCAGCAGAGAATGATTTTCTATTAGTTCCTCATTGTTGTTATATTCCAAAGTCTTATTATGTGAATCTTGTTGCACTGCATGCGTTGTTGATTACTTTTAAAAGGATGATTAATTCCACCGGTGATTATAAATTAGGGTTATTAATTAGCAAGACTTTAATGTTTTTGTCTGCGGTTTGTAACATGTGTTTAAAGAGATTACAATATATGTGCTTGTAATTTGTAAATGTATTTACTTATAGATTATAGATTATTCTAGAGAAATGTTAACTTGTGCTCTAAGGAACATAATAAGAATCCAAATATAAAAATATAATCTTGAAAATGTGTATTTAATATGTTGAAAGTTTAAAATTTATCTTTTTAATGCAAATATTTTTTTGGGTTCCTGGGCTAAATGCCTTTAGGGCAAGAGCACAACTTAGGTCCCGTTTGGATTGAGCTTGTTTTGAGCTTATGAAAATGAGCTTATGCAAATAAATAAGCTTTTATATAATTCATAAGTTCTCACTAACAAATATTATATCTTCATAAGTTGTTTTTTCATAAACTACCTTAACAAACTTATGAATAATAATAAAGACTTATTTGTTTGCATAAGTTGTTTTACATAAACTCAAAATAAGCTCAATCCAAACGGACCCTTAGTGGAAATTATAATAAGCGGCCAAGTAATTTCTTTCAACATTTGATGTATCATGAAGTTTGTTAAAAGAGAAATAAATGGGAACAAATCTTCTACAACGATATTTTTCTGAGGTGAGATCTTAGCCGCTCATTGATTTTCAGCAAGTGATAGAAGTTAATTGAAAAAAAAATTGAGCAACGCAGATTTCCACTGGAGGGATAAAGTGAAAATCTCACGGGAGAGAATCGCGATCCAAAATAAAGATATGATTTTGAAAGTATTTTGAATGAAATTTTGTTTTGGTCATTAGTGTTTTAGTCCCAATAAAAATTGTTAATATTTCTTTTAGTCCTTATTTAGAGGGGGCTAAAATCAAATATTCTACATGTGACAAGGATCAATTTCAATATGAATCAAGACAACAAAGATTAAAAGGAAAAGTTATATATTTGCATGACTAAACACAACATTTTTGTGTAAAAAAAAACACAACATTGCATTTCTAGAGAATAAAATCAACATTTGCATGCTTAAACCTATTTTTTTTTACTTGTAATAGATTTATTTGTCATTTTTCTATAACATTTTTTATTATCTATTAGTTCAGATTCCATGTACAATAAGGACAATATTGATAAAATATTAGTTTGGACAATCAACTTCGCAATTCATCACTTCGCCTTGTCCCAAGACTCGTGTTTGGGGGGTTATGGACCGTCTATATACCTTTAAGGGCACAACACCCACCATCAAAGGATTTGCCCATCAAAAAACAACAAAAGGCCACTTCGGCTCGTCCACCAACTTGCCATCCCAAACAATGTTGAAAGAATCTAATTCGCCAAGATCAAGCGTAGGGAACAAGAAAGCAACCTGTGACTTAGCAAGATCGAAGTCGCACGAACAAACAACACCAAGGGAAGAGAGGGAAAAGCTGAGACTAGAGCGAATGAAGGGGAAATGAAAAAGACATACCCCTTTTTAAAAGACCAGCCATTAAGTCGCCTAGGGAATCCCAATGACCTTGTCGTTGAATGGTAACACGTGGCAAAATGCGCCAAGATCAGGACATGTCACCAAAAATGAAGGGTCATCAAATCTGGACCGTTGGATCTTATCGAGGCAAAAGTCTCGCTCGCATGATCCCTCAATGAGCTCGCCAAAGAACATGAAAAAAGACATCGCCCTATATAAATAATCAGATCGTTAAAACCACTTTGCCTTTCCCGAGACTCGTGTTGGTTGGGGGGGTTGTTGACTATCAACTTCGCAATTCATCACTTCGCCTTGTCCCAAGACTCGTTCTTGGGAGCCTGTGAACCGTCTATATACCTTTAAGGGCACAACTCCCTTAAGAAGGACCTAAAACAACCATGTGCGCGTCCAGACTTCTAGAAGCCACTAGAACGCTCTAAACATGACTTAAGTCCCAAGTCACTCGGATCCTAAGTCATGTAAAACCAAGCCCACGTAGGGCTATAAATAACCCCCTTAAGAGTATTCTTAACAAAACCCTAATTTCAGATATTTTACTCACCGTAAATACATAGTTAATGTATCATTGAAATAATAAGTAAATAAGAACAACTTTTTCTACAAGACATAATAAGCAACAGATAATAGTTTAAATCCTTACTCTGAAACAAATGTTGACCACTTCCAATGCCTTCTGTTACTTTGTGGATGCCTTGTGCTACCAACCAAGGCTTGTTAGAGTCAGCATGAATATTGTTTTTTTCCTAAGTGACAGCAGAAACATGATGTCAAAAAAAACATTATTCATATATACACTCATGTTAAGAAGCAAATAAATTAAAATATAAGGACAAAAAATAAGAAATTGGATGAACTATTGAAAACAGATTGTACACCAAATCGACAATCTGTAAAATCTCTCATCATCACCATGTACAAATTCTGAAATTCATACTACCACCTCCGCACCAAAAGAAATAATCATAAATGAAAACACAAAAATATGAACAAAAAGTCAACGGCCCGATGAATTTGGAACAAATAGAGAAATAAAACTCACCTCACAAAAAATGTTTGATATTTCTTTATTAGGAGTCAATTGTATATGAAAATAAAAGAATGACTAAACCAGTCCACACAATACATCATATTTTTCATATGAATTTATTTACAAATAAAATGAAATTTAAATAAATTTTACTTACGGAATACGATATCCAATTAAATTCCGAGGTACATAAAATTTTACCTTACAAAAAGAAAAATAGAACACGATGAATAAACAAATTAAATAAAATATAACACGACGAATAAACAAATTAAATAAAATAAAATAATGTAAGCATATCCATACAGTGAGGTCAACAAAATGCATGCCAGCAAACCATTTATACACATAAGTATAGTAATTTTTTTTTTTTTGAGGAAAGGTATAGTAATTTTAGATCTCTAGTGAAGCCAAATTAAATACGAAACAAAAATAGAACAATGAAATTTGTACCTTCCTTCCTTCTTTATAATTAATTAAATCGAACAAAGAACAGGCTATTAAAGGAGAAACCAACAGGATCTAAATTGAAAGGGGAAATATATATACCTTTAATTTTGAATGATAAGCAGTGGTGCCAAAGATTTTATACTTCTTGTCTGACCTATCTATGTTATTGTTTGTGAAAGTAGAAATGAAATTTTTTGTTGAATCATGAGTGGAGAGGACACAAAGCATATGCTTATATTGAGTTTTTTCACGAAGATTCCTTGCTATTTCCATTCCATGTAAGTTTCCTTGCTTCTTCCTTGCTTCTTTTTTTTGTTTAAGCTTCTTCCTTAGTTTCATCCGCGTTGTTACCGTGTGAGCATATTTTTATTTTGTTGGAGGAAACCGATGGAATGACCCACTGTCCCTTATGTTATTGCATTCAAAGAATTCATTTTTTTTTTTAACAAAAACAAAACAATATTCTTTCATTTAAATTGATAAAGTACATCAGATACAAACATCGCTAAAAACGTAAAGGGTGAATCTGCGAACAAACTCACAACACCTAAGTTAATAGCATACAACGACAAAATGCCTACAAATAATATGATAAAATCTAATTCACCGAAATACTCATGCTTTCAGATCTGCAACGTTGACGCCCAAATCATTGGTTGAATTTGTAATTGACTGATGTCGATCTTCCAATAGGAACTAAGCGAACACCGCGACAAGACGCCGCACAAAACGACGAACAACACAACGCCGCACTTAGACGACAAAATCACAAAAAACACAAAATAAAAAACTTGATATATGTGAAAACCACTTATTTAGATCGAAAGAAAAGGGGAAAAAAGATGTAAAGAGGTGATTATAGGTCAAATAATGACCTAAAACCACCCCTCTTCGATGAACGAAGGAGAAAGAAAGTTTAGAGAGAAGTTAAAGTTTCTTTACATTCAAAGAATTCATTAGTATTATTATTATTATATTGTTATTATTATTATTACTACTAAAGGAAAGAGGAGCATTCATGTTCGCGTCTTTCTGTTCTTTTTATTGCGCTAACGCGTATAGATTATCAACGATATTTTATATAATTTTTTATATATAGACTAGCGGAAAGACGGGCCCTATCTGTTTGCTCTTCCTATTGCGCTAATGCATGTGATTATTTTATTATGTTTGTTTGTATATTTTTGATTAAATTTTTTAAATTTTTAAATATTAATGAAAATTATTGATATATTGATTTATAAACAAAATACTGTCAAGGCATATAACAAAATTATTTTTAAACTCAACGTATTTTAGTTTGTCTGCATATAAAATTAAGATAAAATAATGATAATTTATTATTTATTCTAATAGTAATTAATAACATCATAACATAAATGTATAAATAACATGTTATGTAAAAGAAACATTCCTATGATTGCGATAAAAGAATATCTTTAAAAACTTCATTTTTCGTAAAGTCTCCATCTTCTCCTTCTATTTTCCCTTCTTTAATGAGAACTTATGTTGAATTTTGAGAAACTCCTCTTGATAAAGCTACATATAATTGACCATGGCTGAAAACATGTCGTGGAAGATAGTCTCGTTGCACTTTCAAGTGATTTTCACTATATATATTCAATAAGAGGAATACTATGGACACTCTCTTTTCAACACTCTTTTAACACTTACTCTTTTATTGGTTGAAATTAATGTATGTCCCACCAAGTGAAACCCATTTTCAAAGTGTGAGACCCACCTTGATTTAAACCAATAAGAAAATGAGTGTTTGAGAGAGTGTTGCTAGCACTACTCATTCAATAAAGGTTGCAAATGCTCAAGCACACAAGCAAAAAACTTCCAATGCTCAAGCACACAAGCAATAGATTTTTAATGCTCAATCACAAATGAAAAAGACTTCTCACAATCTAACTTAATCCAATAAGTGATTGTTTGATTTTACACTTAATATACAATCATAGGTGTAAACAAATATAAAATAGAGTAAGACTCTTGAGACTTAAGAATTTCCAAGATATAAAATTTGTAAGAAATTCTAAGTTTAAATGTGCTATTAATTTAAACAAAGTAAGGGCACTTTCAAAATATACAAAGTTTAGTTAATTTCTTGAAGTCTTCAACTCCTTATATAGTGAAGGATATGAGAGACGTTGGAGAGGTGCCATATCATGATTTAGAGTTTTTGAGAAGTTTGATCATAGGCATTGGAATGTTTTTTGATTTGGTTAATGTCATTGAAAAGACATTTAAAATTCCTTTGCTTCAAAAGAAATTATCTCTTTCTTTCTGTTTGTCTTTGGAGTTCTTTGTTTGTTCCTGCACGTGGTTTGAAGAAGACAAAATGTACTATCTGAGTCTGATTGTGACATCTTCAGAAAACGACAAGTCTGAATGTTCTTTAGAGTTAGGTAACCTCCAGATACTTCTGACCTTCAGAGTTTGATATTTAGAGACTTGAGTCTTCACAATCTGGTCCAAACCTTCAACTTTCCTCAATATTCAACTGCTCTAGTATGTGTTCTTCTAGAACCAAACTTGATTTTAATACTTAAAATTTTAGTTTATGATCCGACACACTTAAACACACATTAACATATGCAATTGTTTTTTAATACTTTGTTATCATCAAAACTTTAAAAGCATTATTCAAAAGCATTTTATTTCAAAACATTCCCCTTTTCTCCCCTCCTTTTACGTGAATTTAATGAAGTGATTAAGGAAAACAATGAATTCTGAATGATCGTGCAATCTTTCGATGTTTACTACAAGAAGTCATAGTAAATGAGCACGGAGCTTTTGGACGATATCTTTGTGAGGTTAGAAATATTTGAACTGTTTTCTTTTTCAACTTAGCATATACTTAACCTTTGAAGATTACTGCACCTTTTTTTTTGGGTAGTGTTGAATCTTACTGCATCTTACTAACCTATGAAGTCACCAAAATTTTATAATATGATATCTGGAGTTGAAATTTCTATTGGCGGCTTCTGAATCATCATAGTTGTCCTCCGCAAAGTCCCCTTCTATCAACTGTTCACATCTTCATCAATTTAAAATTTTAATTCCAGATATCAGATTACAAAATCTTGAATAATCACAGACCGGTAGGTTTTCAGAAGATAGTAGTGACTCTCTCAAAGTGATTCCTAATCCCGAAATTTTTGTGTAAAGGAAACCACCGTAATTAATCAAGGAGCATATGATAATGTTTAGTGGTGACCCATCAATTATTTTTTTAAATCCAACCAATCACCTTAAATAATATAACAAATTCGTTGGATAAAATAATTATGATTAATTAATTAAATATTATCAATAAATATATAAATTTCGTTTTTAGTCTCTATAAAAATAAATCGTACATTTTAATCACCGTAACATTTTATTTTACAATTTTAGAGGTAAACAAATGCCGATGAAACTTTTTACAAGACTAAAAATGCTGATGCAAAAATTTACAAGAACTAAAATGTGTGTTTTTTTGTAAGGACTAAAACCAAATATCTAAATCTATTTAATTAACCCAAAAATTTATTCATTTATAAAATTATTTTTTAAAAATGTTAATTTTATAAATACAAACGCCACAATCATATTTTTGGTTGCCAATCACCACATATGGTCACATATACCACTGGTAGCGACCTCTAGTCATTGGCTATCGTTGGTCATCATTGTCCGGGATCATTATTAAAAGGTTTTAGAGTAGTGACATTTGAACAACCATTTGAAATAACTTGTGTCATAATTTTTTTTCATTCTTTTTTTATTGCAAATTTAAAAAACTGTGTTTTAGTCTTTGAGGTTGGCTGGATCACATATAACGTCAGAGACTAAACCAAACAACTTTTCAATTTGCAATAGCTGGAATGAAAAAAAAAAACTTACATGACTAAAATTAAAAATATTATAATTTTATGAACTAAAATTATATTTAAACTTTAAAAAACTATCAAATAATAATTAATTTAATATTTCTAATTTTTTTTGAAGATGGTAAAATGAAATATATTATCTGATTTGCTAGTTTTTTAAGCACAAAAGTGTCGAAAGAAGCCAGAAAATATAAAATGAGTTCCATCATAACTCTAAGGAGTAACATAAAAGAAAAAAAAACAAAGCGAGATTTGTTACGACATGATTCCTAAACGAAAGAAGGGATTAAACGGTCATATGTGATAGTTGAAAGCATAAAATTAATGTGATTCACTTTCAACCACCAATAAAATTGAAACTTAAATTTTTTAAGAATATGTTGTAACCAGTCCTCTTTTGTTTAATATTTCTAATTTTAGGCGTGGATTGGTAATCCATATATCAATAACTTTTAATATATATGGATTAGATTATTTTTAGGCAAAATTACACTTTTAGTCTCTTAACTTAATTTCAGGTAACAGTTTGGTCCTTTATCTTTTTTTCATTTCAATTTGGTCCTTTTTGTCCATTTTCATATGAATTTTTAAGCTTAAAATTCACGATTTTATTTTCTTATGGTCTTTCAGTCTTCAAATCTATGATCCTCATCTATGTTTGCATAAGAATATTAGATTTGAAGCTTGAAAATGTATATGAAAATGGACAAAAAAGACTAAATTAAAATGAAAAAAAGATAAAGGACTACACTATTACCTGAAATTAAGTTAAGAGACTAAATGTGTAATTTTGCCTTATTTTTATTAAGACTTAATCACAGTTTTCATTTGATGTGTGTCTATCTATCCATCCATCTATACCATTTAATTAATGATAGTTTTCTTTACGCCTTTTAGCATTCATCATGATTTTAATTTTAATATTTTTTAAATAATGTGATTCATAAATCATACTTCAAATAATGTGATTCATAAATCATACTTCATAGCTGCACCATCCCCCGAAATTGTAGTTCCCCTGTGCAGACAAAGAACAAGAAAATTCATTAGACATTTTAGTATTTTTCTCTTTGCATTTTTTGTCGCCAAATCATCTCTAATTTCTTCAAAAAACATTCTTTTTTAAAAAGTCATTTCGGTAGAAATTAAAACAAGAACACTTGATATATACTGTTCACATGACCTTTGATCAATGTGCTGTGACAATCATTTACTACTTAAACAATAAAATATTTCACATTTCTTGTAATGTTCTAAAGCATTGTAGATATGTTTTAGCATTCCAAAATAAATTGTAGTTGACATAAGAATTTTCAATGTCCCAAAATGTCAAATTAAGAATATGATATCTTAATTTACCAACTGATTAGGTTGCCTTCATATGATTGGAATCGAGTGAGAGGGTCACAAATTGTCCAAAAAAAAGAAGTTAGGGTCAAAAAAAAGTGATAGACTAACTTATTCAAAAGTTTTTTTACAAAAAAATTATCTTATTAGATATTAAAATTAAATGAGTTTTTACTCTCTATCTTAGGGTTAGTCATCCATATTTTTTGTACTTATGGTATCGATTTATTCCCAATAGAATGAAGTATGAACAAAAGTAGTAGTTGATAAATATTTATATATCTTTCAACTTTTTTGTTTGTTTATATTTCATTTCAAAGTGAAGATTAGTGAAATTTTAAAAATAGGATAAAAAAACATAGATATGTGACGTGGACACACTAAACATGATTAGGGACAGTGATAGCCACCATATCTTTGACTTGTCTATACTCTATAGAAGTGGTTGTTCTCCAATCTCCATCACTACCCAGTCAACACATTAAGGATAGTCATAAATAGATAGTTTAGTCGATGATTTTGATTTTAGACTCTCAAAGTTCATTTTAGTTCATATATTGTTACACTATCTTTCCCCATTGAACGCTAAGATGCTGAATCATGTGTTGTTGAACACTTTGCATGAACCAACCTAACCTGTTTTTTATTTTTATTTTATTTTTTATTTCTTCTTTCCTTTTACGTTTAAATAAAATAAAGAACAAGTTATAAAAGGAAGAGAAAACGACGAGGATTTAAAATTGAAAGTTTAGCATATTATACCTTTGAAACGTCAACCAGGTGTTGTACTTCTGTCTTGCCTATAATTGTTATTGTTGATGAAAATGAAATTGAAATCTTTTGTTGAAGAAAGAGGAAATCCATGATGGTTTATATAGATAGTTATCACGAAGTTTCCTTGAAATTTCCTCCCCTCCATGTTACTTTCTTTGCTTCTTCATTTCAATGTCGTGTTGACACATTGTTAGCTAAAGCTAACCGCGTATTCCTTATTGTTCTTAGAAAAATTATCTTTCGAAACATAAATTCCACATCAAAATTAGATTATACTAGATTGTTAATACAATTTAAAATTTAAATGTGTGGTTAGTTATGCTTAGTTGATAACCATCTCTCAACTCATTAACCATGGTTAATTTTCAACATTAATGACCACCTCTTTTTAGATATATTTGAGCACAATTTTTAGTTAACGAATTAACATTAAAATCTTAGTCTTGTAACTTTAAAATATAATGTTTAAATTCTCTCAAGACGGTTGTGAAATGATTTTTTTTTATTAATGTGAAAGATATTTCATTAAACATCCATATCAGTTACAACATAAGAAACAACAATAAGGACAATCTTCAATCCAAATTGTGTCTTCAAAAGATAAAACAAATTTAGATAGATGGTGAGTAGAAACGTTAGAAGTTTGTTTCACATGCTCAATTAATAAATTAGAAAATGAAGATCTAATATTACGTTGTCTATAAAAAAGCCAATACAACAGTAATTTATTTCGAACACACCGAATCCCATAGCATAAAGATAGTGTTGTGAAAGTGGTCAAAATTAGAGAAATTGAGGTTTCTTGAAACTGTCAATTCGGGGCCCGAATGGTGTTGTCTGGGGCATAAATTCTGCCTGATTTTAGAGCATTCTGGTGCATGATTTTTCGGCGCCTGAAGAGCAAATTTGGGGCCTGAACTGTCGAAACAGAAAATAAAATTGTAACGTATTTTTTGGGCTGGATTTGTTTCAATTTTAAGAGGGTTACTTTTACTATAAATATAGGCTTTGTATCAGAGTAAACCTTGAGATAGAGGGGGCTAAAACAAAGCTTTAGAAATCAAACTAGGGTTTGTATAGAGTTTGCTCTTGGCAACAAACACTAGGATTGAGTTGATTCACCTTGGGAAACACTATTAGGATTGAGTCTCTTGGTCACGGGAAGAGATTGAGGATTTGGGTAGAAATAGAAGGGAGACTTATTCTTGTAACCCATTGATATCTCTTTTGTAAAATTACTCATCATTATCGTGGAACGGAGGACTGCTCTCTCCCCCAGACCAGGTCAATTTGGACCGAACTAGGTAAACAAATTCTTTTGTATTCTCTCTTTCTTTCTCTCGTTGTTTTCTTCTTTTGCTTGTATTTATAATTGTTCCACGTTGATATTGGTTGCTAGATTATTAATTTCTCCACGCATCAAGTATTTATTGGTGTGATTTTCATCGAATTCACAACAATTGACGCCCACCGTGGGGCAAGGATCAAAGGATAATCAAGTACCATGGGTTCGAAGTGGGATATTGAGAAATTTATCGAAGATAACGATTTTGGGTTATGGAAGGTAAATATGGAAGCAGTGTTAATACAACAAAAGTGTGAGAAAGCTTTGAAGGGTGAAGGTGCGTTACTAGTCACCATGTCACGAGCGGAGAAGACCGCGATGGTGGACAAGGCCAGAAGTGCCATTGTCTTGTGCCTCGGGGATAAAGTTTTGAGAGAAGTAGCGAAGGAACCAATCGCGGCATCGATGTGGTCAAAGTTCGAATATTTGTATATGACAAAGTCTTTGCTCATCAGCAATTCCTAAAGCAACAACTTTACTTATTCAAGAGGGTAGAGTCAAAGACCGTCATAGAGAACCTTGCGGAGTTCAACATAATCCTTGATGACTTGGAGAATATCGTCTCTGAGGGTTATGAGGATGAAGGTGTTTTGGTGGTGTGTTGTTTGGAGGATGAAGAAGGTGATGTTTCTCACTTTGGGAGTGATGCCTGATAGAGCGGTTGTCGTCTGGAGAGACGTTAAACACTCAACATCAGCCTGAAGAGGCGGTGGTAAGAATACTCATGATCTACCTGTTGAGGTGGAGTTTCAACGTGGAAGACATAGTGGGATGTACACATTTGCTAGTTGAGAGGTTGGAAGCTCAGCTTTAGGTGGAGTTGAACACACCGGAAATGGTACGACTATGGAGGACCTTGGGTGCTATGCTCTAGTGATGAGCAATGGATTTCTTCATGAAGATGGAAGGAATGTATAACACGACTTGCTAGATTACCCTAAAAATCCAAGGGTGATTGGATGCAAGGAGATCTTCAAGGAAGCGGGAGATGTTATGTGTTGAAGATGTTATAGTGGATACTTGTGGAACTACCTAAAATTCCTAGCGTAGTTGGACTGCAAGGACCTTCGAGAAGGCAGAAGACATTCCGATGGCTGAAGGGGTTAAGGTGTGTACTTGTGGATTACCCTAAAAATCCAAGGGTGATTGGATGCAAGTAGATCTTCAAGGAAGCGGGAGATATCTCGTATTGAAGAGGTTATGGTGGATACTTGTGGAACTACCTAAAATTCCTAGTGTAGTTGGACTGCAAGGACCTTCGAGAAGGTGAAAGACCTTCCGATGGCTGAAGGGGTTAAAGTGTAAACTTGTGGAGCTACTTGGTGTAGTGGGAAGCAAGGGAAAGAGCAGCAAGGTGGTTGATGGTTTGGCATCATCACTAATTTAGAGTCAAAGTGGAGATTGTTGTGAAAGTGGCTCAAAATTGGAGAAATTGAGGTTTCTGGAAACTGTCAATTTGGGGCCCGAATCGTGTTGTCAGGGGCCCAAATTATGCTTGATTTTGGAGCATTTTGGTGCATGATTTTTCGGATTCCAAAGAGCAAATTTGGGGCCCGAACTGTCGAAACAGAAAATAAAATTGTAACGTATTTTTTGGGTTGGATTTGTTCCAATTTTATGAGGGTTACTTTTACTATATATAGGCGTATTAGAGTAAACCTTGATATAGAGGGGGCTGAAACAAAGCTTTAGAAATCAAACTAGGGTTTGTATAGAGTTTGCTCTTGGCAACAAACACTAGGGTTGAGTTGATTCACCTTGGGAAACACTATTAGGATTGAGTCTCTTGGTCACAGGAAGAGATTGGGGCTTTGGATAGAATTAGGCGGGAGACTTATTCTTGTAACCCATTGATATCTTTTTTGTAAAATTACTCATCATTATAGTGGAACGGAGAGCTGCTCTCTCTCCGAGACTAGATCGATTTGGACCGAACTGGGTAAATAAATTCTTTTGTGTTCTCTCTCTTTCTCTCACTGTTTTCTACTTCTGCTTGTGTTTATAATTGTTCCACGTGATATTGGTTGCTTGATTATTAATTGCTCCACACATGAAGTATTTATTGGTGTGATTTTCATCGAATTCACAACAGATAGAATCCTTTTAGAAACTTCAGAAGGGAGCGAGATAATGATATTTTCGAACCAATCAGTGAATAAAGGAGACATGTTATCAAAATGCACACTCAAGTGAGAAAGAAACCAAACATGTTGAGCCCATGGGCAAGTCTTGATATGATCAATATCCTCTTCTTTCTCATGACATCAAGGACATAAAGGATCAATCAACATACCTCTTTTAATCAAATTCTTTTTCACCGACAAACCTTTAAGCAAAATTTTCCAAGCCAGATTGACATGTTTGGGTAAGGTTCTTATATTCCAAAGTTTAGACCAAACTTTGGATTTGTCATCATGCAACAATTTTGGGAGGCATTAGATTTCTCCGAGTTCCACTTGTGTACCATTAAGGTACCAATGGTATATACCATTGGCCAATTAGAGTGTGCCACCTACCAATGTTACTTTATAAATGTTTTATTTGATATATTTTTTAAAGTATGTGCCATGTGACACATTTTAATTGGACAATGGTATATACCATTATGGTACACAACAAATGCTATCCAGATTTCTCCCAATACCTAGTAGAGTGGTAAGTATTTATGACTGAGAAAACACCTTTCTTGTTTCGACCCCAATCTAGTCTATCCATCCGAGCAGATCAAGGTAAAGGTAACCGTAAGATTTGCATAGTTTTAAAGGGTAGAAAAATATCGGTAATTATTTGAGCATTCCAAACCCCAAGGTAACGAGAAATAAGTATATATAATTCTCCTATTTCTCAATATTTTTTTACAAAAAATAATATCGCCTATCCTGAAAATCATATATATTTGAATATAATGTGGATTGCTTATGGATGATATATATATTTGAACATTTAAAAATTAGGCTTAATTACATAAATGATCCCTTAACTTATTTGTTGTTTTCGATTTGGTCCTTTAACTCTAAAAAATTTCAGTTTGGTCCTTTAAAATGTTTCCGTTAATCAATTTGATTCATTCACGTTAACTTAAACTCCAAATGTATAGTGTGGACCAACATTGTAGGGACCAACATTGTAGATGGTCTACCATAAACTTTCATAATTTTTTTAATTTAAACCGTTAGATTTTTTTTAAGAAAAGACTACCATTGAATTATGCAAGTCTATTTTATCTTATGGTAAGCCAACAACAACTAATTTTATTCCTACTTCTTCATCTTTCTCCTTACTCTTTTCTTCATCTTCATCAAGAACAACAACAACAACAATCAATCCAGAAATTCAAGCCAAAATCTAGAAATTCATCTTCATTACAATCATCAACAACAATCCAAAATCAAGAAATTCATCTTCATCACCACAATCTCATAAACAATCAACAACTACAATCATCAACAACAATCAACAACAAAATCACCATCAACAACTACACCTTCAATTCTTTAAATCCATAAATTCATCAACAACAAACAACAATCAACACTTCAACAAACAAATCTAAACCTTCCATTCTTTTCTTTTTTATGACACTAGACCTTCCTATAGGCAAATCGCCACTGATATACATCTGGAACCAATAAAGGAAAAACAAAAACGCGATTCTAAATCAAATCAGATCCTTTATTTCAAAACGCGATTCTGGAAAACTCGATTTGAAAACGCGATTCATACCCCTCTTCTACTGAAAACGCGATTCTGGAGAATAAGGGAAGAATTAATCTTGGTTTTGATTTGATTCTGAAAATACCAGTTTCATACCCCTTTGATTTGAAACGTGATTCTGAAGAAAAAAAAAGGAAAGAAGTCATCTTGGTTTTGATTTGATTCCCCAACCTCATTTGATTTGATTTGTTACCTTATTTGATTAGTGATTATAAGGGAATATTGGATGAAAGAATAAGGATGATGAAAGATTTTATTTTATTTTGAAAAGTTTTGATTTTTTTGTTTGTTTTTTTTATGGAACTGAGTTTGAAAATTCTAGGTTTTGTTTAATTTTTTTATCGATGTATGAAGATGTTGATGAACATAATAAACAAATTTAAAGAATTAAGATTGTTGTTGATTTTTTTTTTTACTATCATGGGTTTATATGAACATGATGATGAAGATCAAGAAGAAGAATGGTGAAAGAGATGAATAAAAGTAAAAAAATTATGTGGTGATGGTGCACTATAAGATACAATGGACCTGCAATCAAGTGGTTAAAATCACATCATATATATTATACATTAAAAAACTAATGGCGGTGACTAACTTCACTAACGGATGTGTACATGATGGACCAAACGGAAATTTTTTAGAGTTAAGGGACCAAATCAAAAACAACAAATAAATTAATGGACTATTTATGTAATTAAGCCTACAAATTATGGTGGATGACTTTAAAAATCATAGTTAATTATGCTTAGTGCATGGTTAATGAATTGCAACAACTTATTATATTATTAGCCATCTATTAAATACATCAAAGAACCATGTATTTACATTATAGTTCTACTATTAGTCATCTAAATTGTTGTTTTTTTATGTAAACCTTTTTACTTCATTTATTGGTTTTCCCTCTTTTATTCTTAGGAAATGCTAACAAGTGCCATTGTTAAGAAGTCTAAATTAAAGAAAAAAATTTGTCTTAAAAATAGTGCATTTAATACATTGAAACTTTAAAAAGTAACTTTTTCTACTTAAAATTTATCAATTATTTCTATTTTTAAATCCTTAACAAATGTCTTTAATTAAAACAAGCGTTAGCAAAAACTCTTTATTCTTTTCCCTGCTATTTTTTTAGTTTGTTTTTAGTTTTAAGTTTGTTGGTTTTGTTTTAGAGTTGGTAGTAAGTTTGTTCATGCCTCTCTTGTATAAAAAAAATGCCATCTTCTTTTGACTTGCAGAACAAATTATGTGCATTTTCTCTTCAGTTTCTATGTTACTTTTTACATTCATATTAGAATATAGTTTTTCGCTTTTTTTAAAAAATCATCACAATCTACTTGTAGTGGCATGACTTAAGAAATCCAACCTTAAGGACTATTTTGTTTATGGCAAACATTTAAGGTGAGAGGACAGTGTCATGGTCCAAGAAAGAGATGCAGTCTTAAGGATGATTAGACATTGGCATCATAAGTCGAATGTATATACACAATCACCAAATCCAATAAGCTAGTGAAATAAGATGAGATCAAACTAACAAGGCTAAAACGACACTACTAAAAAAACAATATTTTCAGACGGATAAGTTTTCGTATGAATTTTTCAGATTAATTTGGGATAGTTTTAAAGGAAATTTTTGTCCCAAATCCATCCCAAATCGTGTGCAATTTTTATAACATGTTCAAACAAGATTTTTTCCAACAAATTTCGTTAAGAAAACAAATCTGTCCCAAAACCGTGTGAAATATTGAGACGGAGCTCGGACGGTTAATATTTGAGGGTTTTTATATGCTGTAACATTTAGATAATCACATGGCCGCGTATTGGGCTGGTTTAGTGTGCAGCATTTGGAAGCAAAGATTTACTAAGTTGAGGAATAATGTCTCTGAAGCAAGTTTGCAAATATGGACAGAGTCAAACACTTGATTGAAAATTGGAGCAGGCAGAATACACTGCATACTTGGGCGAAGCTGTTACACCAGACATACTGATACAAATTGGATGAAACCAGCAACGGGGCGCTACAAATGCAACTCTTGCGGACCATTCTGTTCACATCAAAATCGCCAAAACAGTTCGGATTTTGCCAAATAGGGGAAGCCTTGGGCCTTCTTCATCCGCTCACTTGGGTTCATGACTTGCATCTGGGGCAAGTGGACTTACACTACACTAAAAAATCGGTTGATCTTTTTAATAGTGATAAGATTGACGTCAAAGAATTTGGAGACATTAATAGCGAGTGTGGATGTTTTTTGTTTTTCCATTTGGAAAACTCGTGCCGAGTTTATTAAGAGACAAACAAATGATCGGTAGTTCACACTCCATCAAGAATAGCCAGATGTGGCCCACATCTCTAGCCAGTTCTCATATTTTCATTAATGTCCCAACATGTATTTAACACCTTATTATGAAAGGCCTATAATCATAATTTCAGCATGAGCAATGCTATTAAAAATAATTGTTTCTTAATATATTCTGGACATATTAATTCACGTTGTATCATAAAAAGACGGATGTAATTAAACATCTAGTTTTACTAAAGTTAATTATTTTATTTTTTTTAAATTACTTTTTAATTTACTTTTCAAATTACAATTGCAACATAACAAAATGTTGCTCCCAACAAACAAGACTAGTTATTATGTTACAAACGTTTTAGGCGTTTTCATCATGAAAAGGTTTCATTTTTTGTTTTCTTTGGTTGTTTCCCTTCAAAGGCGAAGTCTTACTAGCTGCTTCCCTTTAAAGGGGAAGTCTTACAAGGATGCTTCCCTTCATAGGGGGAAGTCTTGTTGGCTGCGTCCCTTCAAATGGGAAGTTTTACTAGCTACTTCCCTTCAAAGGGGAAGTCTTACAGTTTGCTTCCCTTCATATGAGAAGTCTTACCGGATGTTTCCCTTCAAAGGGGAAGTTTTACTAGGGGACTTCCCTTCAAAGGGGAAGTCTTGTGAGGATGCATCAACTTATAGGGGAAGACTTACAAGCGTCATTTTTTCTTCTTTCAGGTAAGGAGAAATCATGCAATTAGTAAATATTAAAAATTATAAGACATTAGTAAATACTAAAATCATGCCTCGTGAAAAATCTTGCCCTCGTGAAAAATCTTGCCCTTGTGAAAAATCATGCAATTTTTTCTTCTTTCAGGTAAGGAGAAATCATGCAATTAATGTTTACAATTTATTTTTGTGCTAGACATTATTTAAACATATTAAAAATATTATATATAAAAAAATTTATAAGAGTATTTTATAGTACTTTTTTTATATAAAAAATGTAATTTTTAATACGGGCCGACCCTTTAGCCCGCGACCCGTGTAAGACCGGGTCGGGTAGTATATTTCAAGCCCATTTTACAACCGGGCTTTTTGGCCCGGCCCGATAAATCCCGAAGCCCGTTAGGGCCGATCCGTTTTGACAGCTCTAGTAGTAGTGACGAAGATTAACAAATTTCCAAGTTTTGAGAACGAGGTCTTTATTCATTTCTTCCAGCTTGTAGGCATTGTGAAACAACTTTCCTTGTATTTTATAAGGTCTTCCTAGTTAAGTAACAACTTCCCAATTCTTGTGGGAGCCACCACTTGTCGGAGCACTAAGTCACCTTATTTCATTTCTATGGGAATCACTTTGGAGTTGTATCGCCTTGTTGCACACTGCTTGGCTGCGAATTCATGGATGTGGGTGGCTTCTCATACTTCATTAAGTAGGTCGATGTTGTACCTTAAGCTAGTCTCATTGTCTTTCATTAAAACAAGAGTTAGTTCTTATAAACATATCCTTGTATTTTTGGTATTGGATCAGATCTGCAAAAATTAAAGGTTAGTATATGGTGTATAACTTACCTTTCTCTGAAAATTTCTCTCATGTCAATTTCCACTAGGAAAATGACATCAGCGCCGTATATCATAGCAAACAGTGTTTCCTTTGTGGTGGAGCGGGGTGTTGTATGGTACGACCATAATACTCGTGTTTTCATGTTGTTTGTATATATTAATTCCTGTTAATAAGAGAAAGATTTATAAGGAGTTATTTATTATTTATGTTACCTCGTATAACTGTTCGGACCAGAGTACCTTTGTTGCTTTATGCTTTTTTTTTTTATACTATTCAATATAACTTTGTTGGCTGATTTTGCTTGGCCATTTGACTATGGGTGCTCCATTTGTATGAGTTTAGTTTGGATTTCATGGTTTTTACAGAATTCTTTCACCATTGAACTGGAGAACTAGGTCATGTTGTCATTCTCTGTATTTTGACATCCCAAACTTACAGATGATATTCTTCTTGTAGAAACATCTTAATTTGTCTGCCTTGATCTTGGTGATTGCTTCTGCTTTAATCCACTTTGTAAAATAGTCCATGCCCACTATGAGGAATTTAAGTTTCCTAGGTGTTCGGGGAAATGGTCCAACGACACCAACCACCGACTTATGGAAGGGCAAGGGAAAGTAGACATAATGTAGTTCCTCAACTAAGCATGCTTCAAGTTAGAGAACATTTTCCCTAAAAAAAAGTTAGAGAACATTTGGCATTCGTCACATTTTCGCAAAAATTCTGATCTATCCCTTAGTGTAGTCGACTAGTAATACCCCGCCCTTTATAACTTAACTGCCAACGTTCGTCCTCTAATATGGCTGGTGTTGAATTCTTCTTGCCCTTTATAGCTTGGCACATCATGTAGTATCAGAGTGTTGTTTCCAGGTTTCTTTGTGGTAGCTAGCTTAGATAGGAGATCCGCTCTAGCGTGTTGTTCTCTAGGAACATATGTTGTTTCAAAGAAATTGGACGTTTTCGCCAAGTCCTGTACCCTTTTCAATTATTTGACTAATTGGACATCATTTTTTTAATACTCACCTGTTACATGTCTTCCTTTGGTTGTCGCTTTCCCTAAAAGATATCTCTCAAACATTAATATAATAGGTAAAAACGAAAATTCAGAGAATCTAAAAGACATTGAGCAGGCCTAAAAATAAATTCTCTCTTTTACAACTCAAACACCCAACATTTGGGCCTAATTGAAGGCCACATGATGACGTTTTTTTCCGCCTCAATGTCCATTCCAATACACTCGTAACGAAGTTAACATAAGCAAAAGTTCACTACTCCAGTCACCAATATAAGAAAACATTCATTTTTATTATATACTTTCTGTTATAATGGAGTTCGGAGACCGAAGGAAGTGCCATATTCTTTCTTTAAATGGTCCAAATAATTCATTCTGAAGGTGAGAAAAACACAAAAAGGAAAGGGACGAGAGTTGAATTGTGTTAACTTCTTCAAACTTTTTCTAAGTGTTCTTATTGATTAGAGTTTGAATGTAGCGTTCAGAGTCTGATGCAAAGTTCTGAATGCAGCGGTTATAAGACCAAAAAACACACACACACAGAGAGAGAGAGAGAGAGAGAGAGAGAGAGAGCAATTTATACTAGTTTCTCTCACAAACTGAGAGTAGTCTAGTCCCCTTACTCTTCCAAGTGATTTTCACTATAATCACTAAAGATTACAAATACTCAATGCTCAAGCACAAAAACAAGAGATTTTTAATGCTCAATCCAAAAAGACTTCTCACAATCTAACTTAATAAAATAAAAAATTGTTTAATTTTACACTTAATATACATCCTGAGGTGTAAATAAATACAAAACAGAGTAAAACTCTCTTAAGACTTAAGAATTTTTATGATATAAAATTTGTAAGAAATTATAAGTTCAAATGCGCTATCAATTTTGACAGAGTAAGGGCACTTTCAAAATATGCAGAGTCTTGTTAATTTCTTGAAGTTTTCAGCTCCTTATATAGTGAAGAATATGAGTGATGTTGAAGAGGTGTCATCACATGATTTAGAGTCTTTAAAAAACTTGATCATTGAAATGTTTTTTGATTTTGTTAATGTCATTGAAAAGAAATGAAATTTCCTTTGCCTCAAAAGGAAATATCCATTTCATTTATTGTCTTTGAAGTTCTTTGTTTGTTTCTGCACGTTGTCAGAATAAGATAAAGTGTACTATCTCAGTCTGATAGTGACATCTTCAGAAGACGACAAGTCTGACACGTTCTTTAGAGTCTTCATTCTTCAGAGTCAAGTAACCTCCATGTACTTTTGACGTTCAGAGTCTGATATCCTTCAGAGACTTCAGAGAGTGGTTCAGAATTTCAGTTTCCCTCAATATTCAAATGCTCTCGTATATGTTTTTCCAGAACCAAACTTGATTTTAATACAAATTTTAGTCTACACTCTTACACACTTAAACATACATTAGCATATCCAATTATTCTTTAATATTTTGTTATCACCAAAACTTCAAAGACATTATACAAAACCCATTTTATTTCAACGTATTCCCCTTTTCTCCCCTCCTTTTACGTGAATTTAATGAAAAGTGATTAAGGAAAACAATGAATTCTGAATGGTCGTGCAATCATTCGATGTTTACTACAAGAAGTCGGAATAAAAGAGCATGGAGCTTTTGGACAATATCTTTGTCACGATAGGAATATTTGAACTGTTTTCATTTTCAACCGAGCATATACTTAACCTTTGAAGATTACTGCATCATTTTTTTTTTGTTGGTGAAGATTACTGCATCTTACTAACCTCTGAAGTCACCAAAATTTCATAATATGATATCTGGAGTTGAAATTTCTATTGGCGGCTTCTCAATAATCATAGTTGTCCTCCGCAAAGTCCTCTTCTATTAACTGTTCACATCTTCATCAATTTAAAATTTTAATTCCAGATATCAGATTACAAAATCTTGAATAATCACAGACTGGGAGGTTTTCAGAAGATTGTAGTGACTCTCAAAGTGATTCCTAATCCCGAATTTTTTTGTTCGTGAAGGAAGGAAACCACCATAATTAATCAAGGAGCATTTGATAATGTTTAGTGGTGACATGTGACAATTAAAAGTAAAATTAATGTGATTCACTTTCAACCATCAACAATATTGAACACTTTATTGTGCTTACAATCTATTTTGTAATTAGTTTAGTTTTTAAATTTCTAAGTTTCCTTTAAAAAAAAATTGGTGTCTGTCTATCTATTCATCCATCTATGCCATTTAATTAATGATAGTTTTTTTTTTAAGCTTTTTAGCATTCATCATGATTTTTAATTTTAATATTTTTAAATAACGTGATTCATAAATCATACTTCATAGCCGCACCATCCCCAAATTTTAGTTCCCCTGTGCAGACAAAGAACAAGAAAATTCATTAGGGCTCTCTCAAAAAAAGAAAATTCATTAGACATTTTAGTATTTTTCTCTTGGTATTTTTTGTCGCCAAATCATCACCAATTTCTTCAAAAAACAATCTTTTTAAAAAGTCATTTCGGTAAAAATGAAAACAAGAACACTTGATATACACTTGCACATGACCTTTTCAATGTGCTGTGACAATTATTTACTATTTAACAATCAAATATTTCACATTCTCTTGTAATGTTCGGAAGCATTGTAGATATGTTTTAGCATTCTAAAATAAATTGTAGTTGACATAAGAATTTGCAATGTCCCAAGATGTCAAATTAAGAATATGACATATATTAATATACTAACTGGTTAGGTTGCCTTCCTATAATTGGAATCGAGTGAGAGGGTCACAAATTGTCCAAAAAAGAGAAGTTAGGGATCACAAAAAAGTGATTGACTAACTTATTCAAAAGTTTTTTAAAAAAAAAAACTTATTAGATATTAAAATTAATTGAGTTTTCACTCTCAATCTTAGGTTAGACAGCCATATTTTTGTAATTATGATAACAATTTATTCCCTCAAGAATACGGTACAAACAAAAGTAGTAGTCGATAACTCAATATATATGATTAAAAATTTAGTCCACATGCATTAATCTTTCAACTTTTTTGTTTGTTTCTTAGAAATTGGCTTGTGAGGTGAGGATTGTCTCAACTTATAAACACATTGTCAGGCCATCACCTATTTAATATGGGACTCTTAACATACCCCCTCACGAACAACTTTATGGGCTTGGTTCGTGGACATAAATGGTGGGTGGCCCGATAGCAGAAACCTGATAGCAGGTGACCCAATGGATCTTAGAGAGACTCTTATACCATCTTAGAAATCGTGGTTGGGCCTAACATAACCCCACAAAACCGGCTTGTGAGGTGAGGAGGCTTATAATCTTCATATGCTTTAGGCCTTGGCTTTGATAGCTTTTCTTTAGGGACTTCATTTAAATTGGGGGATTGGTATATCTTTGATAGTTTCCATGGTCTCTCTTGCGCGTAAGTGTTTATTTGTAATGAGAGTGTATTATTTGGACTAATCCCCCAAAACTTCATTTGTATTTGATTTGTGGTTTTAACCGTTTCATTGGTTATACCGCTTTTATTGGAATCTCATCTCTTTCGACCCAAAAAAAAAAAAAAAAGAAAAAAA
>Ga0228710_1001655_pt1 | contig 33916 bp, 20 predicted proteins | sample MedpolnodulmetaG_FD_177995 | JGI IMG/M metagenome (GOLD analysis project Ga0228710, IMG submission 177995) | Root nodule microbial communities from Medicago polymorpha collected in Santa Monica, California, United States - pink nodules | ecosystem: Host-associated > Plants > Roots > Nodule... | reverse complement strand
AGTCAAAATAACAAATCCATGCAAACTGAAATTAAAACATTCTGAAATTTAAACATCATGAAATTAAATAAAAACATCCAAACCAAATCAATCCAATTCCAACGTGAATCGTCAACTGAAGAGATGAGAGAAAATGAATGCATTAAAAATATTTTGTTTAATTTTAGGCCTAACCATAAGTTTGTATGCGGTAGAATATATTAGTAAAATAAAGAGTGTGGTTATCATTGGATTGGTTCATCGGTTTCACGGATCTCGAAATGAAAAACCATGAGCCAAACCAAACTAGATCGGTTTCAATTGGTTCGAATCGGTTTCAAACCGAACCAAACAATGTCAGATATTTTTTCAGTTTGGTTCGATTTGGACTTTCAGTTTCGTTGGTTTTGTCCGAATCACTTACAAACCATAGGGAGAGCAGTAATTCGATATTTTTTATGAGAATCGAAAGGCTAACACTGAAGCAAGCCGAAATTCAATTGTATATTGGTTTGGGCTAATAAGAAACCTAAGCACACTATACACATCACCGGTACTTAATTCCTCCACTCTTTCCTTTCCCATTCTCTTCACCCCCTCACCGGGTTTTTATTTTTCCCACTCACTACTCCAATCTATAAAACCCTAACTCGGATCCTCTAACTCAATCGATTTCACACAATCATGGCTTCCGGTAAACGCTCTTTCTCCCCTTTTCTTCTTCTTTCGTTTCATCGCAGTAATATTCTTCTGTTCGTTCTACTTCCGAAGCTAAATCGCTTATTTCATTGTTTATTTTATAATTTTTTGCGTATTTTTTGTCTCGATTGAAGAAGCTTGAATTTCAATAACGCTTTGCTCATGTGCGTGATTTATTCGATTGAAATTTTTGAACTGAATAATTTAGATTTTAGGTTTTTACTTTGTAGTGGCGCAATTGAACGCAAAATCTGTAACCCTAGAATAACAATGCGTTGGTGGCGTTTATTTTCTTGTGTTGAGGCTAGTTTACGGGAATTTCAATTCTGAAAAGGAGTGAAGATTTGAGTGAAACGAGTTTTTTTTTTTTTAATTTTTTTTTTGATTCAACGTTCTTGTGAATTTTATGAGGAGATAATGCAACTGATTATTGTTTATATACTTGATCATACTTAATTTAATGCGTAAGCACGAACACCTAGGGCATGTTTGGATTGACTTATTTGAGCTCATCTACTTGCATAAGTTTTGTCAAGTTTGGTAGAACTTATGAAAACAGCTTATAGCTTATACACAAACAATTTAACTTTAGTTTATCTTTTGCTATAGAAATACTTCCTCTGGTCTCAAATATAGACAAATATTCTTTTCTCAGATTTATTGAAAATCTGATGTAGTTGGTCCACATTATGAACCAGATACATTAGCTATAAAGAACCTGAAAAAAAATATTTTCTTATATTCGAGACCGGAGGGAGTAACTTTTAGATAAGCGCTTGTAATGATAATTGATAAGCGCTTGTCCTGTTTATCCAAACATGGCCCTATTAAATTAGATGGGGTATTTTCGATGCTGTTATTTGTAGCCAATGCTAACCTTTGCATAACTGGGAATCAATTTCGGATACCAGTTAAGAGTGTGGTTGTTGCTTGCTGAGTTAAAAAACTGCACATATTCACATGCACACCTGCTTTTAGTTATTAGTTTTAGTTTATTTTTGTGAGGCATTCTTTAAGAAGTTTGCTAGTTATGTTTCTTTGATATATTCACAGGGAAATGGTAACATGTGCCCTTAGGACACTTGTTAGTGTACTAAAGATGGAAACTTTTTAACTGAAATTGTGCATTCAAAGTTTTAAAACGTTAAAAATTGTTATTTCTAGACATTATGACTTCGAGGTTTGGTTTGGAAATATACATAGTCATAATAATCTGCTTCATTTTTACCAACTGACCTAAACACATTAAGTGGTTACATTTGTTATTCTGTAGATGCTGATATGGAGGATTATGGATTTGAGTACTCTGATGAGGAACAAGAGGAGCAGGATGTTGACATTGAGAATCAATATTACAATTCAAAAGGTATTTTCAACAACTATTACCACTTTCACCGTTTTTTACATTTATGAATTGAATTTGGTTTATTTTTTGGATTTGAAAATAAAGTTAAGTCCTACAAATTAGATCATGTCTGTTGCTTACTAACTAGTTCCGGTCAAAATTCCATCATTGTATTTTGTTGACAATTATTTGAGTGCAGTTTTTTACGATAAGCATGATGACTAGAACTATAAACTTGATTCGTTATCTAGTTGATTTAGTTTTTATCGTACTATGTTTCATCCTTGTCAAAATAAACTAAAATGTAACTTTTTAAATAATTTCTTATGTTGATTTTTGCAATGTTTTGAGATTTGGTTTTTCTTAGTTTGTGGTTCAACTTCAAGGCTTGGTTTGTCTTTTATATTGACTTCTTACTTCAATGTTCTTCTGCTTGTTACATACAGGTTTGGTTGAAACTGATCCAGAAGGTGCACTTTCTGGTTTTGCTGAGGTAGTGCGCATGGAACAAGACAAGGCAGAATGGTAATAATTCTTTTCTCCAGTACTTCATTATAGAACAGATATGGATGTTGAAGTTAGTTGACTTAAATGAGAATGTAATTGTGTTCTTGCTGCAGTCTTCTATACCATTTTGATGCCATGATATGTTATTTATTGCGTTTCTTTCGTTTGTATTTTTTCAAAACAAGAATGTTTCTCTTTTCGATTTGGTGAAACAAGATTACAGATACAATACTTCTAATCTGTTATTTTTCATGCATCCCTTCCCTTGTTTCTCATTCCTATTCTTATCATCTACTGCACCGTGGTAATGTATTATAATCTTTGAACAATGATAATAAACCAATCTATATCGCATGCCATGTTTATTATACTTGTTACCAGGGGATTTAAAGCTCTGAAGCAAACTGTCAAGCTTTATTATAGACTTGGAAGGTATAAAGAGATGATGGAAGCCTACAGGGAGATGTTGACATACATCAAATCAGCAGTGACCCGTAACTATAGTGAAAAGTGCATAAACAGCATTATGGACTATGTCTCTGGTTCGGCTAGCCAAAATTTTGGCCTTCTGCAGGAATTCTACCAAACAACTCTGAGAGCCCTTGAAGAGGCAAAAAATGAGGTTAATTCATTTTGACAATATCTCTGCCTCTCAGTTTCTCCTATTATTGTGGTTTTATGTTTATATTTTGCCTCTCATTTTGCAGAGATTGTGGTTTAAGACAAATTTGAAGCTTTGTAAGATTTTCTTTGACATTGGGGAATATGGTCGGATGAGTAAGGTAATGTGTTCTTTTTTTTTTTGGGTGCAATAGTATATCTTACTTTCAAACTTAAAGTGAAAAAAATCAGTTCGTATCTATTGGTATCTACTAGTATTAAATAGTTTATTGATTTGTTGTACTCTGTCAGATCCTTAAGGAACTTCACAGATCTTGTCAACGAGAGGATGGCACAGATGACCATAAGAAAGGAACTCAACTTTTGGAGGTTTATGCAATTGAAATTCAAATGTACACCGAGACCAAGAACAACAAAAAACTCAAGGTTGGCATTTGCTATAGAAAATAATTTTTCATATCACTTGAATGAGTAATGATGCGCATTAGTTATTTTATACAATTCAGCTTTTAACTGTTTACACGGTGTTTCATATTGTTTGTGGAATAAGCACAATTCTCAGTGCATCTCTTAAAACTTAAAAGTCAGTTTCATTCTGTAAGTACTTTGTCTATCTAGAATGGGGAAGAATTCTCTTAAAGCTCGTTGACAAATAAGTTTTGCATTGCATGTATTGGAAGGTTTATGATTGACACATTTTTTTTCTTTCTATATATGGTTTTATCTGCTTTACTAGTGTATTTTCGTTTGGTTCGTCTACTTTGTCTATCTAGAATGGGGAAGAATTCTCTTAAAGCTCGTTGACAAATAAGTTTTGCATTGCATGTATTGGAAGGTTTATGATTGACACATTTTTTTTCTTTCTATATATGGTTTTATCTGCTTTACTAGTGTATTTTCGTTTGGTTCGTCTTCTTTGAAAAGGAGTGGTATGATACAGTGCATGTTAATTTCATTAGATCCAAAAACACACCAAGCTCATATTTTAATGTGAAAACAAGATGGCTGGTGTGATATAGTGCATATTGATCTATGACCTCTTGTATTATTTTTCTGATTGGTCGTTTTGTCCATGATATTTGTTAGAGCATTAGATGATTACCTGGAATATTTCCATATTTGATGATTTATTTCCTTACGTAGTTAGAGTCAAGAGTCAAGAGTCAAAATAATAGTATATATTGGTGTTAGTACTCCTCTATGTCACTTCTATATTATTTTTGTAGCTTTGCTCTTTAAGCTTTAGAGGAAGTGTTGGAATATCTTGGAAAATGTCTCGTAATATCATAATTGTATCTAAAAACATTGTAGAGTATCTTAGACGGTCTCATCAGAATGTTTCCATATTTATTATTTTATTGTATTTCATGACTTGTTTCCTTAATTAGGACGGGAGTCTAGTAATTATATCAAAGGGGTTGATGTTTTTTCTTTTGTCAGACATCATCACACACTAAATATAAGTATAATTTTACTGTTCCGTTTCCTCTCCCTTTCTCATTTCCTACCTAAAATCCTTACAATTTCAACTATATTAAATGCAGCAACTTTACCAGAAAGCACTTACTATTAAGTCAGCAATTCCCCATCCAAGGATAATGGGGATAATCCATGAATGTGGCGGGAAAATGCACATGGCAGAGCGCCAGTGGGCTGACGCAGCTACGGATTTCTTTGAAGCTTTTAAGAATTATGACGAAGCTGGGAATCAGAGGCGTATCCAATGCTTGAAGTAAGCAACACAAACGTTCTTTTAGCTTTTATTACTATACACTTCAATTTTTAATTTCTATAATGGCATGCCTCTGCAATTTACTATGTTAATTGCCTATGATTAAATGTGAATTGTCATATTTAGTGATAATTTTCATCAAGACAGATATACTAATTTTTTAACTGCATACTCTGTGTATTATTAATTTTAGTGATAATTTCTATAAAGATAGGTGTACTTATCTTTTAACTGCATATTGCTTTCCGTAGATTACATAATTATGCCTGATTACATCTAAATAATTATTCAAGCGTTCTTTGTATTTTACATTTTCAACCATAATTGCTAATTTGTTGCTTTGTGTCAGGTACCTCGTTCTTGCAAACATGTTGATGGAGTCTGAAGTAAATCCATTTGATGGGCAGGAGGCTAAGCCGTAAGCCCTCTTTATTTTGTTTATCTGTACTTCATTTTTTCAGTTATCCCATTCTTTGATCCAGCCCCTCTTAAGTTGAGGATGGTTTCTCCCTTTTTTCTTGTTTTTACCTAACATATTATTTATTGCAGATACAAGAATGACCCTGAAATTTTGGCTATGACAAATCTGATAGCAGCCTATCAACGAAATGAAATATTGGAATTTGAGAAAATCCTGAAGGTAATTTTATTGAGTCTGTCTGGCATGATAATATGTTTTCTCCGTTTGACCTCAACATATTTATCTTATTTTTTCAATCAAATATTTGTATTGATATCGGGTATTTTTCTTTCCAGAGTAACAGAAGAACCATCATGGATGATCCATTTATCAGAAATTACATTGAGGATTTGCTAAAGAATATCAGAACACAGGTCTTGCTGAAACTCATCAAACCATATACAAGGATCAGGATTCCATTTATATCTAAGGTAGATAGCACTTACAACACTACTGCACTGCATTTCAACTTCAATTCTCAGCTAACCCTTGCCCCAGCTCAAACAAACGAATTAGTGGAATAAAGAAATGGAGAATAGGTGTCAAATACCTTTTTTTTTTTATCAAAAAATATGTACTTATGATTTGACAGCTATTCCTACCAGTCTCTGGTTTAAGGGTTACGGTATGTTGGTTAAGAGCCGGCTGCTCATTGTGAATAGAATAAGCCAAACATTATTTTGTGGACTCATTACTGCCTCTGTTTTCCCTTTTTCTTACCCCTTTCCTAGTTACCTTCTAATGATGTGAGACTTTATCCAAATCTTTCATACCCTTGTGGAAAGCATCTTGATTAGAGTTATAGGAGAGCGAGAAGCGAAGTTAAGAGGCGAGAAAGCGGCAGGCCAAAAGAGCTCTACAGTAGTGCCTCCTTGCTTGGTCTCAAAAATTTGGCTTTTACACGGGAACAAAGACTTTCTAGTTTGGCGAATTCTTTAGATCTGGGTAGAGTCTCGCTCAGTAAAGAGAGTTGTAGATTCCTAGAAAAGGAGAGTAGCCTGATTGAAAGTTGCTTTTGCCTTTCTTTTAGTAGTAATATTTCTTTATTGAGTTGAATTTGCAAGGCACTTAAGTTATGATTAATCTAATACTTCTGTGCAATTAAACCCATTAATTCGCAGGAACTTAATGTACCCGAGCATGATGTTGAGCAGCTACTTGTGTCGCTTATTTTGGATAACAGAATTCAAGGACACATTGATCAAGTGAACAGGCTCTTGGAACGCTCTGATAGGTCAGTTTATATATCTTACAACTGGACTTGGTCTCTAAATTATTGTGTATTTAAAACCTAGTAATTTATTAACGTTAAAATAACATTGTTCAGGTCAAAAGGAATGAAGAAGTATACAGCAGTGGATAAATGGAACACACAACTTAAATCTCTTTATCAAACCATCAACAACAGAGTTGGTTAAACCATACTGTCTGGTGTATGGATTATCTGTTTTGTTGCCCTGACTTGCAGTTTTGTCATGTGAATTAATAGAATGTAGGCTGTATGGAGTTAGGGGGTTTATTACTCTATGGAACCAAAGTGAAATCCAACTTGCGATTCTTGTTTTACTTTATAAAAAATATAATTGTTTGAAATTGATGATTGTGATCATAATTATCATTTATTCCTTCTTTCTGTTATTTTTTCCTCAAATTGCTTTAGAGATTCACAATTACCGGCTTCGGTGGATTGATTTGATTGAAATACAGGGTTCCATGTTTTGCCAATCTGGTCGCAATTGATTGTAGGCAATTCTCTGCTTGTTGGTCGACTCCTCCTATATTCCTGTTATGCTCTGTGGTTTGGTTTATGGGTTTGTCCGTATGCTATTCGATTTGAATCTTGTTTTGCTCTTGTTATGCTTGGAGCCTTTTGTCATTCCTTTGTAGTTTCTGTAATTGTCGAGCCGAAGTTTCCAACCATGAAAAGAGTATACTCTCTTTTGTGTTTTTTATTGTCGAGCCTACCAAGTTTCCAACCATGAGAAGAGTTTAACCCCTTGTGTTTTTTTAGGTCCCCACTGTCACGTTTTTTAGATGGCAATCCTTCTCTTATCTAAAATTTCATTTCCTACCTTACAATTACTCCTGTCCATGTGTTCAAGACACTTGCCGTTGTTATTCTCCAAATTACCTCTGTTATATTTAATTTTTGTTATTTTGTGTTGGTATTATGTTCCACTACATTTGATAAGCCAAACTTACTCAAACTCTTAAATTATTCCAGAACGTTAATGTAAGGTATGGAATTAACACACAGGCCCCACAAAGCATTAATCTATGAAGCCCATATACTTCAAAATGGGTGACGTACCGTATCCCTTTTGTATCTTCCACCGATATTTGCCTGATACTTCCCGATACGTATCGAAAGAGTATCAGATCATTAATTGTTATTATTTTTTTAAATTATCTGATATTTCCTGATACGTATTGAAAGAGGATTGGATAATATAATATTTTTTTTATATTATAATATTTTTTTTATATTATTTTGATTTCTGTAAGAAAAAAAACATTATATTACTATAACACTAACAATGTTCCTTTTGAATATAATATAGCATTAATGATTCTCTTTTTGAGATATATTGTATATGTAATTGTTTTATGCTAAAGGAGACTATTTTTTTTGTTGGTGGCTGGGGCATAAAACAACTTTTCATATTTATACAGTATAATAATAATACAATATTACTTGACCAAAATAATAATAATAATAATACAATATTACATCCAACATCTGTGAATGTGTAACTGTAACACATCCAATTCAATTACACAATCAACTTAAATCAAAACGAGCATATACCTCTAGCTTAGACATCAACTCTCTTAAACTACGAAAACTTGCAACTCTTGATATGTAACTATAAATTTTATATCAACAAAGTTCATGATAGATCCACCTAGCTTGGTAGATGAAATTGTACATCTAATTAGCATGTTTGATGTGATAATGGCTTACAATCCTTCAGCCGCAACACAGAAAACGGAAGAACTTCTCGAGCAGCCAAAACACAAAGCGGCAGAAAAATATGAGAATCAGCGAAAGAATCAGCACTCCCCAAAAATATGCATAAAAAAGTGTGATGTGATAATGAAAGGACCCTACCGGTGGGTCCAATATCATCAACATAGAACACACATATGCCCCACCTGTGCAAAGCACCGAGAGACACGATACAATCATGAGGAACCACATAACACACTTGTTACGAAGGGAAAATCCAGATATTAGTAACACAATTATTGTCTGAGAAGCAGAGAAAGATATGGTACATAACAGCATAAAATTTTCATATCTAAGCTTTTGAGTGCCATCACTAGATGCTAAAACTGAAGTACCAGCTTTGCATATTTGATTAGGTGCACAACCGCCTTGAGTATCTGTGTTTGATTGCCAAACACCCCCTGGTGGGTTTATTGCAATTTGGAAAGTTAAGGATGCCATAACTGTGGCTACCACCATTAGGGAACCTCTCTTTTGTTCCATCCAATTTCCTTGATTGTTTTCATATCTTGTCAATAGTGATCCTGGTAATACTTGTTCTCCATTCTGAACCACAACACCTTCCATTGTTTTCTTCTAAGTTCTAATTGTGATGAATGATAATCATAATTTGATCAAATAGCATTTTAAGGGCACCTTCTCCTGAGTAGATGATTCTCCTACCCTACTGATCCATAAAATTAATTATTCAGCATAATCCTTTCCACATACATTCACATCATACTGCTGGATATAAGTAAACGTCGGTCAAGCTTTAAAGTTGAATATTCAACTTATATCAAATTGTGGACACAAATTAAGATGTGTTGTAGAAAGTAACCATGTTTGAGAATCATCTTATTATTTTAAACTTATATGTGAAGGAAGTAACCATGTTTGAGAATTTTAAACCCAACTTTTAATTTCAACAACATACTCCCTCGTCCTCTCTAAAAAAAATAAAAAATACTCCCTCGTCCTTTTCAAAAATCATGGGCAGTAAAAAAAGTTGTTGCAATAATAAAGGGGGAATATATAAAAGAGTTTTTCTATCTTGTGTAAATTTGCACATGTTAAGAAGTTTAAAATAATAATTTTGTATTGAAAATTCTACATTTTAAATTAAATATAAGTCATAATGCTTAGTAAGTCTATTTTTTTTATGGTTTTATTAACAATTTTAGGAACTTGTGAAACTTGTCTTTTTGAATGGTTAAGACTTAAGAGACTTATGATTTTGTAAGTTTATTATGTATTTTAATGTTTAGTTAAATATAATGCTTTATTATGGCGGTTGAAAACCTTTATAATTTAGTCATATTTTATACTATTGGACCATTTACAAAATTATATAAGTTTACATATGTCATGTAAATAATAAATTTTATTTAATTTTAATTTCAAGTAAACTCGTAGGAGTTCTCGAGTCGAGTTCCCAGGAAAAATGGGTCATAGTAATCCAAAATTCAGCCGTGAGGTGAAGATAACCTAACCAAGAATTATTTCACACAGGGGTTCTCCCGAACCAGAACGATTAGTATTTGGTGAAGTTGATTGCTAGTTAGGATAACATTTGTGTGAGTCACAAATTGGATGCATTTAACTTTGAGGAAGAATATTAATTACATTCACAATTATCACTTATTCATTCAAATCTGTTATTAGTTTTTCCACTTATAGATATTATAGAGATATTGCACTACTTGTAAAGATATAAGAAATTGCCCATATTCAATTCAATAATTCAAATGAAACATGCATGACTCGACGTGAATAATTCTACAGAATCACAACATGAAGAATCACAACTACATGAAGAATCACAACTCAAACACAATTTGTATTAAGCTGAGGTGCCTTATCTATAAGCTAAAATCTTCAGGCTTGAGCCACCTCTACAGTTTCAGCAGTTCCCTTGTTTATATCCACCCCATTGACACCTTTGTCTAGATTGCTGCTATCATTTTCTACCTTGCTTTCATGCTCACAAATTGAGACACCAACTTTTGTTTGGCCTAGGATTTCTGCAACAAAATTTTGCAACTGACCCGTAGACACTTCATCTGCTTGAGCAAGGCAAGAAAAGTTTAATATATAGTCAATGTTTGAATAATAACTTAACTAATCACTTATAGCATAAGCACTTAAATGTTTAAATAAAATCAAACTATTTTTATATAAACTATAAGTTGTTTTCATAAACTATCTTCAAGAACTTATAAAAATAAGCAGAAAACAACTTGTAGAGATATGTCATAAGTTGTTTGAGAGGATTACCTAATCTTGGAACAGTGTGACCTTGAGGATGCCTTATTATAAGTGGTTTATCAAATGCAGAGGCAAGTTCCTCAGAAGGAATTTTCAACCAATCTTTTTCACCAATAAAATGAACAGATTTAGCTTTGATAGGGTCCTTGTATGCTACATCACATATGCTAGGATCTCTAAATTTGGATCCTGATATTGATACCAAAAACTTTATGGGTGGATGTTCCTTTAGCAATTTTCCCTGTCAATTAATTTCATATGTTGATTAATTAACTACTCAGAATTTTCTAGTTCAATTGCAATTATAAAGTATAAATAAATTACATTACATTAGTTACTTACCTGTGCTTGATAACCTATTAAAAGTGCTGCAAGTGTTGCACCCTGATTTAATACAAACGATGGAAGAAAAAAAACAAATTCAATTAGTCCCTTTAGATAAATACATGTATGAATTCCAAATTTGATTTCCTTTTAGATAAACTATAAACGAGTCAATTGTCATTTTGATCCTTAAATGTGCGAGAGTTGCCACTTTAGTATCTAAACGTATTGAAACTGCTGAGTGCTGAGGAAACCATCAAGGACCATACAGACTAACATGTTACATGAGACACATTCAGAGATTTTTTTTATAAGTTTGATACATTCAAAGACTATAGTGATCGTGCCTCGCATATTCAATGATTAAAATGACTATTAATCAGTTATAAATGTTACCTGGGAGAAGCCAAGGAAACCATCAAAGGGTCCATTAGCTATGATGTATTCAGTCAAGTATGAAATGCATTCTTCCAAGTTAGTGTACACAGTGAAATCCTGAAATATAAGAGTTACTATATGTTTAGTTAAATTCAATTTCTTTACTCTAATATTAAAAAAATAGAGTTTGATATTTTTTCATTGATATACATAATCACTAAAATTTGAAATGAAATGGAAAAGGATATAACATTCCCACCTTGTCGAATTGAAACCACTCAAAGTAAGGTGGAGGAAAAATGCCTTCTATGTCAGATTTCCCTCCAGCAGGAAATTTTCCATCTGGGAATTCCTGTCACAAAAAACAACTTTGGTTATATTGCTTTCATCTCTACATTTTTTGTACTTTCAAAAAACTGAATACAATACAAATACTTTAGCTAGAAATTGTTATAATTAGCAATAAATCAAAATCTTAAATTGCAGTCGCGTTGCAATCCTTGAGTTTGCGAAGAATTACAGTCAAATAATGCTGATGATACATTCTCAACCACATTGCAATCGCGAAGATATAAAAATATTAATTTCGCGGCCTAAATCACATTCATCCAACACTAGAAATTATTATGAACAAGGACTAATCACCACCAATAGCACATAGTTATAGGCTTCATGTCCCTACTTAATTAGTTTAAATCAGTATTAAGTTCAAATTGTGGCTGCAAATTTTTTGCTAAATCAAGAAGTTGAAATCTTTCACATCAAAAGTTACTAAGAAACTTGAACAAATCCATATTACAGTTGGTAGTTGAAACATTAGAAAAGACAGAGATATTTAGTACTAGTATTATTACCAAATGAAATTGAGAGAAAATAGAAGGATCCCATTTGCTGATTTGCTTTTTAATAAAACTGCCACTGGTTCTGAATCCATGAAGGCAAAGTATTTTCATCTTTCTCCCATTTTCTCCTTCCATTTTTGTTTAATGTGAAACTACTGACTTCTAAGTTGGACTTTTTGTAATGAAATGAGAACTAATCTTAGCCTCTAATTCTACCCACCAACTTTTCATATATTCAATTTAGGCTTCTAATTCCAACAACCAGTTACTTTTGTTGACTTGGTGGGTTGGTGTTGCACGTGCAAGCTTAATAGTTAACAACAGTTAACACTACTACTACTGGACCCCTTCCTCAAATTTTCAAACTTCATGATAAAAGTGATGTTTCTGTCTAATCATCAAATTTTGTTTGTCTATGTAACATCTATGCAGACGTTTTGGATTTTGACTTTTATTACATGCTCATACAATTAATAATGTTAAATCAATGTAAGGACCAACAAAGTGTGTGGTGCTGGCACCTTTACTGATGATTTAGTCCTTAAACGTGATTTTTTTTAGTACTCCTATGAGGATTTTCTTTATCTTAAGGGTAGAACAAGTTTGGTGCTCATTTGTATATTTTACAGCTTTTAATTAAAATATTTAAATACATTTTTTATCGTTATTTTCTAAAATTTATATAATTTGATCCCTCGAATTTATTTGTCACAAATTTGGGCCTTGTAGATTACAATCACAACACATTTTATACTACACTTGCCATCCCTCGTATCAAAGTATATATTTTGTCTATACTGTAAAAGAATAATGTGTAGAGATCAATTTCATAAAATATAAATATTTATAAAAACTCTTGGAGTTTGATCAAGTTGTAAAAAAACATGTCTTAAGTGTGGACGTTCTGAGTCCGAGTCTTGTAAATGTCTTTGAAAAGAATTACTGTAGATGTAAATATAATGTCACACGTATCTAAATTCGCAAAACTCTTGGTACCTAATTCTTCGCATGCATATTTTCACTCAAGAGTCAAGACCAATGGGAATTCACGTGCACAAAATGTTGAGCCATTCCGCTCGTCTACTCCCTCCGTCTCTATGTATAAGCATTATTTTCCTCTAATAAAAAAGTGCATAGATATATGTCAGAGGGAGTATAATGTAAGGTGTAATGAATGAGCATTTGAGAATGTTTATAATTTTAAGTTGTGGAAAAAAAATGTTTAAACACAATGGAAGCTAGCCAGTCAAGATTGAGGAGGTCATTGATGTCTTGAATCAATGTAGCATGCTTATGAAATCTAGGGGTTAACTCTTTAAGGATTTGAACACAATGGAGAGAACCCATCACATAATGTAATATACATCCTCCGGTCACTATTATAAGCGAAAATTGATATTTTAGATTCATTCATTAAATGATGTATGTGTTCTATTATAAATACTATATACATCATTAATTGAATGAATCTAAAATGTAAATTTCTATTTGTAATAGCGACCGGAATGTGTAAATGACAACAATACAAAATTATTATAACTTTAAAGTTAACATGCAAACAAAAGTAATATAATTAAGGCTTAATTACATAATTGGTCCTTTAAATAATTATGACATTTCAATTTGGTCCCCTTATTAATTTTTGTCCAATTTTAGTCCTTTAAGTTACCTCCGCCACTTAAATCCATTTTGTTAGTTTTTAATCAAGAAACATTAACATCATCCCCTTCATCATCAAATCCAGAAAATTCATCACATTCATCATCAAATTCAAAAAATTCATCACATTCATCCTCAAACCTAGAAAAATTTATCACTTTCAACACCAAACCCAGAAAAAAAATCTAACAAACATTAAATACCAGTTCCAAATCACTCAGCAACTGTATCTACGCTACTAGTTGTTCAAAGCAAAAACTGAAAACCCACACAAGCGTAGTCGCACCACCGAACAAAATCAGCTCCGGACCAATATGCCCCTGGCGTACCTTTCTCTCCCACCGCCGGCACAAACGTCAATGTATGACCACACCTCAGCCCCCGACGTACCTTCCTATTTAATACCCCAGCGTACCTTGCCATCGATGAATTAACATCCATTGTTTAACCCTAAGATCAGAGCTAGAATTATTCCGAAATTTGAAGTAACATTTCAATTCGGTTGAAGAAATTTTCACCACGAAGCAAAATTGAAAAACCCACTCAGATCCTAAATTCTTCAATTCAAGAGGAAGGAAGATGAAAAAAAACACCAAGAAAATGAAGCTATGAACGAAATGAAACAAAACAAAACGGAAAGGAGAAGAAAATCTCAAAGCACCTTCAGCAAAAAACAAAATCGATAAACATATTTTTTTTTTAATTTTAATTCGAAATTATATTGTTGCTGCAATTTTTCAAAATCTCCCTGTGTTCATAATCATCTTCATTACTTTGGAAGGTTTCTGCAGAATTTTAATTAAATTTTATGTGTTGTTCTGCTTCCTCAAATTCAACCTCTTCACCAACACCCAATTGGGGCTTGTGCTACAGGAACTCGCAAATGAGTTATTGTTGATGGTGTTGTGAGATTAACGAGTTGTTATACAATACGTGAGTTTGGATTTTGTTTGTAGTGTGAAATTTTGAAGGTTAATGCAGAATTTTAAATCAATTTTAGGTGTGATTGTTTGAAGATTTATGGGTATGATGATGTTAAAATTTGTGTTAATTTTGGATGATGAAGAAGATATTTTTTGGGTTTAATTTTTGAGTTTATTTTTTTAATTTTTCTGGATTTGATAATGAAGTGATGATGAATGTATGAAGATTGTGATGAAGAGGAAGAGGAGGAGGAGGAGGAGGGAAGAAGATGAAGAAATATGGGAAAAAAATTAGGTAGTGGGAGTGCGCAATTAGATATAGTAGACATGCACGATCGAACGGTTGTATTTTTAGAAAAAAGATCAAATGGCTTAAACTAAACAAATTAATGAGGTATTTGGTGGACCACCTACAATGTATGTCCACATTAGACATTTGAGGTTAGTAGTTAACAGAATTGGACAAACTTGATCAACAGAGGTAACTTAAAGGACCAAAATGGGACAAAAATTAAGAAAGGGACCAAATTGAAATCTCATAATTATTTAAGGGACCAATTATGTAATTAAGCCTATAATTAATAAAGGATAAGTAATCTAATGATTAGAAATTCATATTTTAAAATAAATAAACATAAAATTTAGATTCAAACTTCGACCTTTAATTAAACTCACATGTATTATATAATATTATATAATATGTTTTTTTTGAAGAAAAGAAATATATTTTTAAATTGGTATAACTAACGGCTAGCTGGGGGAGGTGAAAGCGACACCACAACGGTTACCAGCCAGTGCCAACCAGCACTGCCAATTGCACAACACCTGCCTCCATTCTAAAACACTCTGCTCTTCCATTATATTTTTCTTATGTATCTTCAAATCACTAATTTAATCCCATACATAACAATGCATGCATGCTAACATGAAATTAATTCAATAGTTAGATGAATAGTATCTGGTGGACTCTCTTCTACCGACAAGCCTCCAACCTAACTGGCAACTACCACCAAACACATATGACATTAGCCTACTCTTTAACATCAACATATTCTTGTAGTATAGACATGATTTGTTTTTGATAAAATTTTATGCATAAAGAAACAAACAAGTACAAGTTTCAGTTTAAGATTGGTGAATGAAAAATAACTTACTTGGTTGAAACTAGAAAGTGGAGATCATACACAAGATAATCAATTAAGTTCTTCATTGAAAACTAATCGAGAAAGTCGGTGAGTATTTTAAATAAATGACATGACTAAAAAGATTTTTGAATAGGAAAAAAACAAAAAACTATATTATAACATTTTTTTAGGAGAATAATATAACATTTTTATATATATAGAAAAAACACGATTATCTTTGACTCCGCATTTTTTTTATATTCAAAATTTATAGATATGAAGTATTTGTTGATGTCAAATGTGATACAAGTTCCCCGTTGAATGAAAAATATGAATGGTGAACAATATATAAATGAGAGAATTCATATATCTAACTAATATCTTAAGATTTTAGATTAAGATGCGGTGTTCAAGTAATTTATGTGATTGTTTTTAGTCAAATATAGTGATTCGTGTCAATGTTTTAAAGCTCTCCTACATGATTCCACAATGATATTAGAGTCTGGTTCGACTTGATGAAAGAGCGGAGGTGGATTCTAGTATTTGATCAAGGTTGGAAAATCTTGTATATTTTTTTTATGGCTAAGTGCATCATTTAGTCCTCTAAGTTAAGCTATTTGTTTGTAACAAATTAATTCTTTATATTTTTTGTTTATAAAAAGGTTAATCTTTTTAGTCTGTAAACGTTTACTTTGTGGAATAGATTTTGCCAACGATTCGTAATCTTCTATGAAACCATGTTTGAAGAATATATAGAAAGTAAAAGTTACCAATAGTAAGTCAATTTCTGGTAATTCAATTTCATCTAAAGATTATTCTAACTACATGAGTGAGCATTCTCAATAGAAACCATGACATCAATGATTTCGGTTATGAATACATAAGTTATGTTGATGTAGCACCCGTTCGTGTGCGTTCATTTGATCCTACAATTCCTAACTCTTATATTTGTTAGTTAGACACTAAACAAACATTGAGACGTGATAAATTAGCGTATACAACAAGCAAAATCCGCGACAAAATCTTATCTAGATTCTAGTAACCTTGCTCATCATTAAATAATCAATTAAAATAAAACTATTTGTAATTTTTTTTAAAAAATAAAACTGGAGTTTCAAATTTTCAATTTTTTTTTTTTACCTTTCTTCTCTTGCATCATTTTCTATTTTTTCAATTTCTCTTTATATAACCTATTAAAAAAATGAACGTTGCTAAATAGCCCGACAGATTCAAGCACGAAATTGCACGACATGTTCAATCATAGGCTATATACTTTATCAATGACTTCTTTATAGCTTATGTTAGCATATATATGCTTTTGAGTGATTTTGTATGCAATATATATTAAAAAAATACTGTCACCAAAGAAATACATGGATAATCTACCCATTCCAGTTATAAAACACATGGATAAGTGATTTGGATAAAGACCACCGCATAAGAAAGTGTTTTGTTGTGATTTCTCACAAGTAAAATCTAAGAAATGCAATATTTATCATTTTGGATCAAATCAAAGTTAAAAGTAAAAGCTAAATGACAACTATAAAACTATTCGTGCATATTCCACGACAAATATTGTCGTGCATTTGATATTTTTCTAAAAAAATCCCACCTTTTGTTCTCTTATTTTTCTTTTTTTTGGGACATAATCTTTTATTTATCTCTTTTTTGACCGGATATCTTTCCTATTGTTTTTTTTTTGGGTGAAATCTTTCCTTATATTTTACTACAATTAAGTCCATTAAAAAATTACTTTTTTTTCAAATCAAATCAGTATAGTACCGTTAATGAATCGCATGCATGTGCACGTTTCTTCACGCTCTGGCAAAACGCGTTGCAATCTTTCCATTGAAGGGAGACACAAAGAATCCAACGTCTATAAGTCCCGAAGATGTGGGCTACCAACATGTCCTTTCAAAAATCGTAATCTTTGGACCTAATTTCTCATTAATCAATTAATGAATCAATTAACCTATCCATCTATATCCATTAACACTTCTGTCGTACATCTATTTAATACTTCATCCATCTTAGAATAAGTGTTATCTTTTTAATTTTTCTTTGTATTAAATTTAAATTACTTGTACATTTTTTTATAATAACAATGCAACAATTTTTTGGTTAACATATCATTGAATATATTTTACCATTAAAATCAACATTAATAATCATTTTTTTTAATAACTGTGTAAAATTAAAAATGACGTCTAATTTTAGATGAAACTGGAAAATGGATTAAAAACAAATAATTTAATGGCTAAAATTCACACGTCAAGATGAATAAGTAGAGAATTTGAAGTTCAAACTCCTATATATCATAAGGTTGATTGCAATTAAATCATACTCACGTGGATACATCCATTTAATAGTTAATTAATTAAATAATTGTGTTTCATTTTTCACTGGGCAAGCGATCATCTAAAGCTAATGCGAGATTTTGTCACTATAATATCTAAACATATCAAAAGATAAAACAAATCCGTTGATCAAAATGATTAATAAAATTTGTCTAAAAAGATAAGTGAAAGAGATATTTGTAAAAAGCAATATGACACCACACTTCAAAGGCCAACATGTTGTTCTTCTACATACAACTATATAAACTAATCTTTTCAGTCGGATAATATCGTAATAGATGAGAAAACTCTTTAAAAGAATAATGATATTTATACAACTATTTAATAACAACTTTTGTAACAACATTCTTCTTCTCTCTTTTTATTGAACAGAAACAATAGAGAGAAGAAAATTAAGAAAAATGATAAGAACATAGTACAAATATGAGAAAAATTGTTTAAAAATTACCCAAAAACTCTTTGAAAACACAAACAATGATGCATTTCGAACCAAAAGGCTAGTTTTCCTAATTTTGATTCCTACCTTACGAATAATAATATTAATATTAATTAAATTAATTTATTTATGTGCCCTCAAATTTTCCACCAATCAATCATTCATTCATTGAGGGATCGCGCTCTTGCACTTTCTCTCTCTCACTCTCCATTCTCCTCCTCTCTCTTCTTGCACCCCCCGAAACTCCTCTCTTGTGTGTGAAAAAGGTGAATCATCTTCATCTAGGTTTTCTACTTCAATCATTTCAATTTCATTTCACTTTTCTGGGTTTTCTTCATTTTCTCTTCAACTCTCTTCAATTACACCAAGCTGGATCTTTTTTTTCTCTTTACAATTGTTGTTGAATTTGATGTTTTGATCATACCCTTGATTTTTCTTTATGTCTATCGTGTTTTGTGAATGATGCTTTTCCAATCTGATGGGTAATTTTCTTTTGGGTCGTGATTTCTTTCGTGTTGGATTAAGAATATTGACATGTTTTTTCCCCATTAGGGTTTTATCCCCTTGATCGAAACTCAAAAAAATGTTTTCTTTTTCTTCATTTGTGTTAAAAATTGATTCTTTATTATATGCTATTGTGTGTACATGAAGGGTTTTTGTTAAAAATGAGATTAATTCATGTTAAGAAGCTCTATGTGAGTTGATTTTCTTATACTTATTCTTTTGGTTTCGTGATTTGTTTCATAGGGTGCTTTTGATGCAAATTGGGTATACAAATTTTCGAACTTTTGTTATATGGTTGTTGTTGAAGTGTCTGCAAATTGGCTTATGTCTAATTGAGTTTTGTTCCTTGTACTTCAGATTTTAGTTTAGTTTATTGTCTGAATCCCATGATTGTGTAATGATAACTTGATAAAATGGTAGTAGGTGTACTAATTTCTTGTGGAGGAATTTTGACTTTATTACATTATTTGTTTGTGCAGCAAATTTGTGAACTCTGAATTAGTTCGGAAGCTCCTCACTCCTCAGTGACAGAACTAAACGGAGAGGGTTCCCTTGTGCTGCTGATGGTAAGTAGTTATTTACCTGCTTGATTCGTGCTATCCTGTAACGAATCATTTGTCGCTTGCGAATTTAATGTGCAACAGATTTGTCGTGTAGTTGTTCGATTCCATTTGGGTTTGTCGTGTAGTTGTTTGATTCCATTTTGGATTTGTCGTGTAGTTGTTCTATTCCATTTTGGATTTGTCGTGTAGTTGTTTGATTCCATTTGGGCTTGTCGTGTAGTTGTTCGATTCCATTTGGGTTTGTCGTGTAGTTGTTCGATTCCATTTGGGTTTGTCGTGTAATTGTTTGATTCCATTTTGGATTTGTCGTGTAATTGTTTGATTCCATTTTGGATTTGTCGTGTAATTGTTCGATTCCATTTTGGTTCAGTAACGGAGCATTCTGACATGGTTGTATGGTGCTTTTGTTTTAGGCCACTAACGAAAATCTTCCGCCTAATGTGATAAGGCAACTTGCCAAGGAGTTGAAAAATCTTGATGAAACCCCTCCTGAGGGCATTAAAGTTGTCGTGAATGATGATGATTTTTCAACAATTTTTGCTGACATTGAAGGCCCTGGTAAGCAAACTTCTTTTTTAATGTAACCTTCCATATTATGTAACAAGCTCAAGCTAAAATGTTGTTGTGTTATGTGTTTTTGCAGCTGCAACTCCTTATGAGAGTGGAGTTTTCCGCATGAAGTTGAAACTATCACATGATTTTCCACACTCTCCTCCTAAAGGTGTGTTTAAATAGAACTACATTAGTATTTTTCTGTTGGAATTTTGAATTGTTTTTTACGAACTGTTTCATGTGATGTGGTTCATTATTTATTTTCCCTTAAAACATTGATTGCCTGCTTGTTCCTGATTTCTTTATTTTTCCAAATTGAAAGAATTGAGTATATTTGTGTTTTTCGTCGAATTTAATGTTTTGCGTCAAATTGAAAGAATGTTAACTAACTAGTGAACCCGTCGAATTTAATGTTATAGGATATTTCTTGACCAAGATTTTCCATCCAAATATTGCCAACAGTGGAGAGATTTGTGTCAACGCGCTCAAAAAGGATTGGAATCCTAGCCTTGGGTTACGGCATATTCTTATCGTAAGTCTTGGCTGTCTTCTTACATGAGAGTTTTTTTTTTTTTTTATTATTTTATATTCTTGACTTATTGAATTAAGTTCTGGTTGATTAGACTTTGTATTTATCAAAACATTGATTCCCATAATCAACAGGTTGTTAGGTGTCTATTGATTGAACCATTTCCAGAATCAGCTTTAAATGAACTGGCTGGTAAACTACTGCTCGAAAATTATGAGGAGTATGCTAGACATGCCAGGTGAGTTAAGCCAATGGTGCTGCTCCTGCCAATTTATTTTATATATATGTCGATCTGTGGTTTTGATAAATTTTCTATAGTTAAACTAGTTCCATGCTAGTTTTTATGTAAGACATTTCCAGCATCTGCTTGTAATTGAGGGGCTTTAATTGCGACCTGCAGGCTTTTAACCGGAATCCATGCAAAACCAAAGCCAAAATTCAAAAGTGGAGCTATAACCGAATCAACTACTGCTCTGAATGTTGATCAGACAAACACCTCAGTGCTTAATGCTGACAACAAAACCATGCCGTCAGGTGCTGCTTTGCCACCACTGTCATTGCCCTCAACCACTGGAGCAAGAGGAACTAGTCAGGATCAGGCAGTAGTGGGCGTTCTGACCGAGTCGTCTGCTAATGTTTCTTCTGCTGCCGCGGTAGTTTCTGCTGCTCATGCACCACAAAAGAGGGACATTGGAACTGCTAAAGCTCAGGCAGACAAGAAGAAGCTAGATGCTAGAAAGAAAAGTTTGAAAAGATTGTGATGAAGCTGTTCAATAATCAAACCTTTTATTTGTGCCTTAGTTTTGCAATTTGATAGAAAGAAAGAAGAAAAACAAAAACAAAAAAAAAGAGGGGAGGGGGAAGGGATATGGGTAATGGGTGAAATTGAACTATTGTGTACTATTGATCTTTCTGGGAAAGAAGACTCACCCTTATTTTATTATTATTCGTTTTTTTCTCAAATTGATCTCTATAACTAATGACCTTACTGTCATTTACTTTTGATTACTTGGCCTCTAATTTTACTCAAACCCTTCACTATCATTCCATCATATTAGTTGGGAACATGATAAGTCCACCTTGTACTTTTCCTCATAAGACATTTGATCATGTTTGAATCATGAATGATAAATCACTTACTTGGGGTGTATCTTCCTATGTCCTTGTAATGGTTAGATGATACATCATCAATCACTTGGGGATTACTTAGAATGATACCAATACCTTGGGGGTATTTTTCCTCCTAGTATATGAGATTATGATTAGAATGATACCCATCACTTACGAGTATTTTCCTCGGTCATTGTAGTTGTTAGATGGTACATCAATCACTTAGAGTGTTTAGACTACACTACACCTCAAGCTCATAGGGTAGTTAGGCAATTCAATTCCTCAAACTCTAAACTTCAACCAACAACTAAAAAGTTATATATTCCATTCACCTTTAAGGATTAAAGGTATTGGTTTATTGGTATACACAGGGATTATATCATATGCATAAATGGTGATTACATCATACGTACAACATTAAACATATCAATCTCAGAGAACATGGTCAAAATAATAGGCATAAGGCAAGATCAGCTCTCAAAATCCCATACAACCGTGTAAGTAATATCACGAACAGTACACATAGCACAGTTCATATTATAGTTAAAAATATTCATAATAAAAATGGTGGACGTATAAATCAAAACCCGAATCAAAGTACCAATAAAAAATTGGTCCAAGTGGTAAGGGGATTGAGCTCTTAAGCATGTGATCAGAGATTCGACTTTTACCTCATGCGTATGGAAAACATTTGGTTGGGAGGAGAGAACCCACATTGTCTGTCCCACAAGTTCTCTGACGGAGATTAGTCACTCTTAAGCGGCAGGGAAAACTTTGTACCAATATCATGGTAACAAAAAAAACTCATGAAAGTATCCAACCTTGAAGCTTCTTCCTCTTTGTTTGTCGTCTAACTAATGAGATTAATTTGTATGTGCGGTTGTAGAACTTATTTTACATACATTAAATTGTATCATAATGTCTTTCTATTATGTTTTTTTTTAAGTATCTCTAAAAATATTTTCATGACGGTATGATTAAATTCATGGATAAAAAAGTTTTTTCGTGACGATGATGTAAATTTAATCCTTAATCTTATCTGTTTGATATTTTAAAAATAACTTGGATTAAACCTTACTCGACTTTACAACATCGATTTATAAGATAAGAAATATCATTTTTGCTATAAATTGTTAATAATTGCTTTTTAGGCCCCATGTTCCTTTGCCAGCTTCTGACAGTGTATTTTTTACTCTTTCTTTTTAATAGCTTATCGGAAACTATTTTTCGATAAAATATTTTGCCTGTTTTGAGTAATAATACAAGAGCTAATAAAAGCAACCATTAAAACCGTTTCAATTCAATCGAATTCAATTTGCCATGGGTTGCGTTTTTAATTTATCTTATACAAATATTAAATTTGTCGGTCATAATCAAGATCAGGAGTAACCATCACAAAAATAAACATAAATAACAATGCAAAAGCTTTAAAGAGATTATATTTGGTGTCATCATCTGGCTCTTGTATTGGCGCCGGTGCTGGCCCTAGCAATGGAGAATTTGGAGTATAACTTGGTAGTGCCTTTGAACTTTCACTTTTTGGAGCCCTCTAAAGCATTTGGTTTAGCAGCATCAATTACAATATCACATAACAAACATGAATTCAGACTAACTACAGATAGAATACAACAATTCATTATTTCTTAGGCTCTGTTTGAAATGATGGAACACAACGGAGCGGAGCAAAAATGAACATAACGGAATGGAATAGTCCCTTCCATTGTTTGGATATTTTATGGTAGAGTAGAAAAAATTTGCCGTACGATTATTTGGATTGTCGATGGAATGGAATGAATTATAACTTTCTACTTCAATTTAACCCTTCTTAAAAAATACCATTATATAAAATTAAAGCATATATCTTCCATTAAAATAATTACAAAATATATAATTATAATATAATATCAACAAAATATAATATTTTTTGGTTACTAACATAATATAATATGATATGATGAAACAGAAAAAAAACAAATGAACAATGATTATTAATTATATTATTAAGAAAAATGATTATTAATTATTAATAATAGGTGTTAAAATCAAGAGTGACACGATACGATGGACATGTCCAAAACTAAATCCTATTGGATTATGGTCTAAATCGAGAGTTCCTCACCTCCTAGTTCAGATTTTGTGCAGCAGACCACTCTGATTGTCACTCACGTCCCCTTAAGGACAACTATCTAACTAAAGGACTATGAGTTAAATCATACTTATCCATTATATATACCCTTTGCTCAACCCTTGGGGTCAGGTATGATACTTTCTTACCCATGATACAACCACATATTTTCTTGAACTTTTTATTGATTTGGGCGTCGGAGAACATGTAGGTACACCGAGACCATGGGAGAAGGACTTGCAGCAAACGAACTAAAGCTCAACTGCTCTTCACAATGGATCTCAGCCAATCAATCATCTCCTAAAGTCGAAATGGATCAACTAATACTAAGTTAATATCGGCTAACTTTTTTTCCACAAGTAGACTATCTCTTAAATAGGTGACTCTAGGAATCAAACTCAGGTTCCTTTCCCCTAGTGGAGAGTCGCACTGTCAACTTTTTCAACACTATGTTTACATTGACCTCCCCTGAGGTTTAATCAAATGTCACACACCTCCCCTCTAGTTTTTTCATAGACAACAACCTCCCCTCAAATTAACTCCGTTAACAATCTGTTATGTTCAAGAAGAAAACAAAAAAAGAAAGATCAATTGTCGCCCTGAGGTTTCATCTTTCATATGTATACTTATTTTGACATCCAGTACACAATCAAACTGAGTTTACTGAGAGACTAACAGTAACAACTCATGAGGTGATAAATTTTAGTTCAGGTATTCACCGAAACGGTACCTTTTGGCCAAGACAATAGCTATTCAGTGCAAAATTGTAGCAAAATGGTATCAAGAACATGAAAAGCATTATATGATACTCATAGTAAATTTGAAGCTTATATATTGGCTTGAGAATCGTGAAAATTCATATGGTTAATTATTTTATGTTTTTGTGAATTAGACTGGTAGATTAGAGAAAATATATTTTTATGCCAAATTCATTTTTCCTAATACAAAAATTAAGAATACAACGCATCAGCAATTTGGTTTCTTTTTTGTTTCTGAATCAATTCGGTTGTTTAAGGAGAATGCAATAGAAATTAAACAACAGCAATTTGATTTCTTTTTTGTTTTTGAATCAATTCGATTGTTTCAGGAGAATGCAACAGAAACATGAAATGGGGATGTAGGGCATAGGCGGTGTGTTTGGATGACAGTAACAAATGGTGTTAATCAAGAGGGGGGATCAGTGTCATTAAGTTAAATAATAAGGGAGGTTAGTGATCAAATTAAAAATAGAGGGGAGGTTTGTGACATTTGACTAAACTTCACGGGAAGTCAATGTAATTTTCCCTAAATAATATACCTGACCCTACAATTTCAAGGATAAATTGGTAATTTAATCATAGATTCCAAGGCTGCCCCTAAATATTAATGTTAAATAACCCAACCTAGCACTCAAGGATTCCGTATGTTATTGTCCTCCAACAACACTAATATGTGGTGGTGAATTCCTATATTCTGGATTGGATTCCATATATCTCCAACGTGTCTGCTGACTTGTATGAATTGTATTTCCTATCTGGCCAGACAATATAGCATTCCACATCTCAAACTCACACCCTAACCAAAAAACCACACTTCTCTTGTGGCTTTTCTTGTGCCAAATTATGTCTCACACTTTCCCTTGTCTTTATATAAGAGCATTGAGTCTCTTCCTTAACAATCATACATTCATATCTACTAGCCCCCAATTTAGGAGTTATAAATCAGATTTTGGTCTTTTTACAAATATGCCATCAATTTCCAATGTTGTTGCTCCATGGTGCAAGAAGCATGGAAATGACCATGATGGTTGTGTAGTTTGGTATGACTATCCTCCTACAGTTTGCGACGAAGGAGACGACGATGACGATGGTGGCTATGATTATGCTCCTGCAGCATAACCAGTTGGTTGATTTTGGTTACTACTTCTACAGCTCAACTAGTGTTAATTACTACCTAACTAGTTAATGAAGATCTTCTTTTTGTTTGCAACAATTAGTGCTAATTGAAAAAACATTAGGAATATATATCTGCTCTACTCTACCTATATTACTGCTCATCATATGATCCTTTAACGGATGATCTATATGTTAAGCAACTTTTTGTTATGCAAGATGAAAGATAACTACGAGTGCATGCTTATGACAAATGAAGTTTGTTGATTAATTAATTCGCTTAATTGCAGTTTTCGCCTCCGAAGTATCACAATCTTGTGATTTTGGTCCCCTATAAAAAAACAATAACAAATTAGCCCCACAAGTTTACTCCATTTTGCACTTTTAGCCCCCTTGACCAATTTTGACTAGGTCAATGCATACGTGGCACATAAATCCCTTTATTTATTAGACTTAATTGCATTTTTGGTCTCCTAAGAGCATCTACGATGCTAAAACTGAAATTGAGTTCTTCATTCCATTTTTGTGGATCCAATAATGCCACATGAGATTTAAGGACAATTTCACATTTTTACTCTACCGGTATAAATCAACATAAAATTCTTTTTTTACTTTTAAGTGGGTCCCGTCTCCACTTTGTCTCTTCTCCACTTTCATGAAATGTGTGTAACGTAAAGCAACTTTCTCATGTAGATAGAACCGTTCTTGCTGCAGAACCGTTCTACACAGTGGCAGCCACGTAAGAGATGTTCAATGCTTAGAACAAAATCAATGTTGTTCTTGTATTTTAAGAGCCAAGCGCTAAAGTTGCTCTAAGTATTACAATCTTGTGATTTTGCCCCGCTAAAAAAATAGAAAGGCACACGTGGCACTTCACTTTAAGTGATGTGGGTGCTACGTATTCATTGACTTGATCAAAATTGGTGTGAAAGATCAAAAGTGCAAAATGGGGTAAACATAGGGGATCGATTTGTTATTGTTTTTTATACGGAGCCAAAATCACAAGATTGTGATACTTAAGGAGGCAAAACTGCAATTAAGCCTAATTAATTTCATGTCACTGATCTATTGTCTTAATAACGAATAGATATTGCATAAAAATGTTACAAATAGATATGTCATCAATTAAATTAGTAACATTATTTACGATCAATGATTTACTTTGAAGAAAGTCAATATAAAGAATAGAGTAAATTATAATCCCCTCCCCTCAAACATGCTTGAATTAGACTCCCCTCCCCTTTTATGTTAAAATATACACTCATCTCCCTTGAAAAGTAAAATCTACACTCCCCTCCCCCTATAAGATCATTGAATTACAACCATCCCCCTTAATAATTAAATAGGCACTACACTTTAATCTATTTTAACATAAATAATTTTTTTTATAATATATAATAATTTTGAACCAACATTTAAGAAAAATAAATTCATTTTTTTATAATTTAAATGTCAATGATAATTAAATTTAAATATTTTTCTATTAATTTTATAATTTAGAGTATAAATTATTAACTTTTAAATAAGCATTCTTTATTGTCTTTGGTAATTTTCCACATATTTTAATTTTATTTTGGGTTGTTTTCTATTTTATAATAGGGTTTAAAACTATATGTTAATGAAAATGGGAATAAAAAATAGCGAAAAATATGTATTCAAATTTTGATTATATTAAAATAGATCCGCAATACTATTTTTTTCGAAGTGTATTAAATTATTATTTTTTTGTTAGACTATTAGAAATAAAAAAAAAATATTGAGGGAGTAAAGTGTAGATTTTAACATAAGAGGTGAGGGGAATGTAATTCAAGCTTCTCTTAGGGGAGGGGAGTTAAATATTTTATAATATGTTTTGAATAATAAAGGAGATGAGTGTATATTTTAACATAAGAGTGGAGGGGAGTGTAATGCATGTATCTTTGAGGGGAGTGAAGTGTAATTTACTCTAAAGAATAACATCAATTACCGAGGGAGTAGGTGATCGGAGAGTCCAGTGAAATCTAAGCCATTTAATTTTTTTCATTGCAGGCATTTATAATTATTAAAAGGTAATTAAAGGTTCAGATCTACACTACAGATCATCCAATAAAATTCTCACCGGAGAGAATCCAAGTCCTATTACCGACCGCAAAACTTTTGAAAACATGTAAAAAACTGTAAAAATGACATAATTATTGACGAGATTATACTTATTAGTTAAGCTAAAGTAAGTAAAGTCTAACTATTAATTGTTGTAAAAACAGATACAACTGGAATATTATTCGAACAATCTGACCTTAGCTGAAACACAAATGTGAACATGACAAATTTTATTTATATAATATCCCCCGTATATCAACTTCACATCTAGCACATATAAATCATATTTCATTACAATGATCAATGTTGAACAAATGAATGAGAATTGATTGAAGGTTATATATATATAAGGTGTAGTAGTAGTAGTATTGTATGGTTTGATAATTAATTTCACTTGGCCATCATAACCTTAACAAACTCATCATAATTAATTTGACCATCACCATCAACATCAGCCTCTCGAATCATTTCATCAACTTCTTCATCAGTCAGCTTCTCACCAAGGTTGGTCATTACATGACGAAGTTCAGCAGCAGAAATGAATCCATTCTGATCCTTGTCGAATACTCTAAATGCCTCTTTCAGCTCTTCCTCTGAATCTGTGTCTTTCATTTTCCTTGCCATAAGGTTTAGAAATTCAGGGAAATCGATTGTGCCGTTACCGTCGGCATCTACTTCGTTTATCATGTCTTGTAGCTCTGCCTCTGTTGGATTCTGGCCTAATGACCTCATCACGGTTCCAAGCTCCTTTGTTGTGATGGAACCTTCAGAATCATATAATGTTATGCAATTGTGATAACTTAAGAATTAGGGACACGACGAGGAACACTGGACATGATACTAACATGTTAACATCAATAATAATCTGATAAAAATAAATAGAATAATTAAATGTAATGTGTCAAACACAGGCCATACATCTTCAATTTGAAGTGTTGATCCGTGCTACATAGATAATAAAGAAACCATTTTTTTTTGTAATATACAAATCTTGATCCAATCGCAATGCTAGTGCAACCATAATTTCAAAAACTATAATTGGAGTGTCTTACTATAATTGTAGCTCCATTCATGGGCAATTTTTTACAACATGTAACTATTAAAAAAGACATTTAATTTTTTTGCGGAGTGATATTTGTACAACTAATAATAGATAACTTAGGTGACAACCACTTTTCTCCTCTTGTGATTGGACAAAAACAATGGAGAGAGAAAGAAGAATAGAGAGAATAAAAACACATGTAAGTATGAGGGAGATGGTTGTTTCAAGAGTTGTTAAAAAGTGGTTGTACAAATATCATTTCTCAATTTTTTTTGTGAGGAAGAAAAAAAAAAGACATCGAATTGTGTTTAAAATGAACTACATTCACATTTTTTTTATAGAATTTTTAGATTTTTCTTCGAATATAAAACTTTTGCTTGGAATATAATCATAATTAGCATTAGCAAGACATGAAATTCTTTTCATTGCAAGCATTTTATTATATTTGAAATAATTTTACAATGTGAAACAAAAAAAAAAGAACATTGTATAAACAGAGTATATTGCTTCCTTTAAACTTTTCTTTTGAGACAAGAATATAACTCAATTGTTCAATTTTCTCTCTGTTTTATTGTGATGACTTGAAAAAAAAGAGCTTAAAAGACTCGTCCGCATTGACGTACATACTCTGACATAGAAACCGGTCACAAGTCACGATATTGACACGGACACGTTGACATCGATATTAATCTGAAAAAAATGATATCTACTAATGTAATCATATATGTTGGTAACGTGTCGATGTCAAATATGATACCTATCTGATATTGAAAATTGTCTAATCGGATAAGTATCTTTGTTTCATTGTCACAAAACAATGACATCAATCAACTATAATTTAAAACAAAAGATATTATGGGAGGGAAAAAAATAATATGATCATGATAATATGCAATAAAAGAGGGAGGAAAAATGAACGCAAAAAAAGAAAGATTATATATTAAAACATACCATCACCATCTTTATCAAACAAGCTAAATGCTTCTTTAAATTCAGAGATCTGATCATCTGTGAGTTGATCTGCCATTTGATATATTGCTCTTTCTTTGAAAATGGAATAGTTTTTTATGCTTTTCTGAAAAAGAAGAAGAAGGAGGAGAGAAAGAGAGAGAGGGAGAAACAAGAAACTCAAACTAACAATCTTGTTCCGACAAAACCTCTCCTTCTTGTATCTATGCCATCAACACAAACTCCACTATTTTTTCTTTACCATAAATAACATATATTGACTTGTTTCATCTTTCACCTAATTTGTCCCTATTATTTGGATGACCTGATTGATTTTTTTATTTTTTTTTGTTATAAGAATTTTAAAATTTTAAGTAATTCAAATTGTTCAATTAATTTGTTTTCATTTTTAAATATTTTCGTTTGCAAATAGTAATAGAAAATTTCATTGTTATCATCTATGGGGAACTTTTATGAAATTTAATTTTTTGCGCCAATTATGAAAAATGAAAAATAGGGGTCAAATTGCAAAGCTCAAAAATTTTGAGGGGCCAATTTATAATTTTTGAAAAATTTGAGGGATCAATTTGTAATTTAAAAATATAGGGGTCAATTTGTACTTTTGAGAAAATTTATTGGGGTCATTTTGAAAATGTGAAGAGTAAAATGCAAACTTTGAAAGAAATATAAGAATGAAGAAATTTGAAATTTCTAACTTTTAGATGTCATTTGAAATTCTTTAAAACTTAAACAAAATACGTCATAAATTTTTATAATTTTGAAAATTCTTCAAACTATCACCCAAACAATGAAGTTTACGTAAAAGGATTTGAATTACCTCAAAACATTTTATTAACTCAAAACATTCCTCCATCCAAACACACTCTAAAGTCTTCTCACAAGTATTGAACTCGCCAAGTTACCATTAAGCCCTTATAATATGTGAGGAGTTTGGCATATTGAAAATGTTATTTACCTTTGTCTAAGGTGTTGCCTCCACTAATAAATACATATTTAACAAATTCACTTGGTTGCTTTAACGGTGATGACTTATGACCTTTGAGTGTTCTCCTCTCAAGATTTAGGGTTCGATTCTCCCGAGTGTCAATTTCTTCGGTGAATTAGTCTGCCTTATTAAAAAAAACATTTGTTTAACAACCTAATAACACGAAACCCACCATATTTTGGATACACTTGACATCATTTTAAAATTTGGGTTGAAACTAACTCAACCTTACAAAATTGACTTGTAAGGTGATGATTGTCCCCACTTATAAACATTTATTCAAACTATGTCTCTCTCAATGTGGGGCACTTAACACATAATTTTAATCTACATTTCGAAGTAAGGTAAGTAAAGTTTGACTAAATATTTGGATGTGTTGAGATTTTGAACTCCAATTTGGCAACAAAAATATCACACTATAATTTGTCAAAAAATAAAATAAAATATCACACTATAAATTCAAAGAAGATTAAATAAAAAGAGAGATAGTTTCATTTTGAGTTTAATCCATATGCACCAGCATAAAAATGTTATACATGCTAATCAAAATCTTCATACATGTTACCAAAGAGCATTTGGATCAGATGGAAACATATATATTCTAGTTTAACTAAATGTATTCCGTTCAAATCAAACCTTTAAAATGCAGCAATGTTAAATTTCTTGAAGGAGATTAGGTTATGCAGTTGTGCTTAGAGGATACCTAAGTAATTAACCCCACGAAGTGAACAATCTTTGCAGGCTACATATCTCATCAAAAGGTAGCTCACATTGCTCAGTTACCTTGGCTTCAACATTGACACACCACCTTTCATATACCTTGGCATTCTACTTTTTAAGGCAAGCCAAAAGTAAGACACCTTCGACCAATTGCACATAAGGTTAAAGTAAAACTCTCAGTTAGAAGGCATCATTATTGTCAATTTCAGAGAGAGTTGCTAGTAAAAATTGTAAGGTAGTAATGGACCTTTTCATTGAATGTTATTTGGTGTTTAACACTCATCCTCCTCCACTTTTATGGCATTGGATTAACATTAATTCAATATGTTTGTGGGTTATTGTTTGGTTGGGAATGGTTGAATGTGTCTTGGAGCGGGGGATGATTGTGTGAATGTTTGATTTACACTAATTTTTTTTCCAAACTGCTATTATATTTAACACTGCTGCCTTCGGCTTCTTTACTTTCATGTTGTGAAGTCTTAATATTAAAGTTTCATCACGTCAGTCCAAGTAATATCAGTTAATGTTTTTTCAACTTATTTTCATCTAGCTTGTTGCATATCACAACCTTTAAGATTATGAAGTTTTGAATTTTTTTAGTACCTTGCTATATAGTTTGGTTTTAAATTTATAAATCTGCATAATGCACTGATGGGGTATGTAATCTATCTAGTGATTTTTGTGATTTAACCCATTATTGACTAGCTTAATTGGCATTACTCTGTTTCCTTGGCATAAATACTGAAAACAAGTTGCACTGATACTAGTATGAACAAAACCTAGGTGACTAGCTTAGATTTTGAGGTTTGTAGCTATTTTCCATTATCCACAATTGACAACACTTGTCGTATTTTGACACAATTGTTTTCTACCTTTACTTATCAGTAATTAGGATCTCAATTTATAATTTTTTCATTTGTTGCAATTTGGAAAGAGATAGACACAAAAATATAATGATGGTGAGATCCACTTAGTGAAAGGACCCACCACTTATTTTTTGTGTCTATCTCTTTTCAAATTGCAACAAATGGAAAAAATTATAAATGGAGAAGACCTTTACCACAGTGATTAATACTAGTAATAGTAGTAATACTAGTAATACTAGTAAGCCTTTCCCATCTCTCTTCACTCTCTTATTATTCCTAGTAGTAGTAATATCATTCGTACTTAAAACTGTAAGCCCAGACCATCACTCTTCACTCTCATTCTCGTCACAACCTAACCGTTACACTCATCACTCTTCACTCTCAAATCCATCGCAACACATTGGCTGCAAACGTTGCTGATCAGGTTTGTTATTGCGTTTATTTCTCTTTTTCTTCAAACTTCTTCTTCTTCTTCTGCATGCAATGTTCTCAATTTTAGGTTTGTAGATTTCAATTTTCTCTTATTTTTTCTTCATACATCTTCTTATACGATTCTCATTCTTTATGTTCTGGATTTTCTGTTCGTAGCAACAAATCTATGCAATTCGAATTTTGATGGGGAAGATAAACTCCTCTTTCAAGGAATTGAAAACGCATTCTGCACCTAGGAAGGGATCCGAGAAGGGACACGAGAAGGGATCTATGGGAGTCAAGAAAGATTTGGTGTCTTTGGTTGAAAGTAAAATATTAACATATTGTGTATGTTAATTACAATATAATTTCTTTAAAATGTATTTTAATCTACTCTAATGTTGATTTTATGATTTTATAAAATACGAGCAAGAAATTGAGGATTATGAGAACAAGTTAAGGGTACCATTGGTTTTGATTATCGCACCGTGTGAGTTATTGATTTATTGATTGTTTTAATTTACATAACTTTCAACTGTCCCCACGTTTATTGATAGATTATGCTGTTGTATGTAGGATACCCGGTCCTTTAGATGACGACATTGATAACCGAGATCAAAAAATCAGGAACAAGGCCATCCATGATCGACATCAGCTTTGGATCACGTTTATGCGGGATGGCACCAAACCTTGGGGTACCTAGCTGTGGTAGGTAACTCTATGTTTTGTGAATTGCTAGTTAATGTTTATTTCATGTTCTATATAAGGTAGTAATGGACCTTTTCATTGAATGTTATTTGGTGTTTAACACTCTTCCTCCTCCGACTTTTATGGCATTGGATTAACATTAATTCAGTATGTTTGTGGGTTATTGTTTGGTTGGGAATGGTTGAATGTGTCTTGAAGCGGGGGATGACTGTGTGAATGTTTGATTTACCCTAGTTTTT
>Ga0228710_1001654_pt1 | contig 33927 bp, 23 predicted proteins | sample MedpolnodulmetaG_FD_177995 | JGI IMG/M metagenome (GOLD analysis project Ga0228710, IMG submission 177995) | Root nodule microbial communities from Medicago polymorpha collected in Santa Monica, California, United States - pink nodules | ecosystem: Host-associated > Plants > Roots > Nodule... | reverse complement strand
TGATTGATAATACTTTGGTATTTCGTTAGATACTTATATGTTTTTTATAGAACTATTGATGTTTACAAATTGAATTGTACTCTTGGAATGATTTTTTGAAATTGTTATGATACAATTAAATGTGCATTATAAGGATATTAAAATCAAAGAAGAATATTGTAAATAATAACATTTGTCGTACATTATTTATTTGTGCCTGAAAATTTTATATAAATTTATCCCAACAAATAATTTAAAAAAAATAAAAAATTTAACCCAATCTGAGATGGATTTTAAGTATTTTGTCCCAAATATTGGGACGGAATTTGAGATTTCTGTCGCAATGTTGGGACGGAATTAAATAATTGGGATAAAACATTTAATTACATTTCGTCTCAGATTTCGTCCCAAACGTGTGACGGACAATGTAATTCCGTCCCCAAATTATTGCGACAGCAAGAATTGCGACGAAATTATTTTGTTCAAAATTCCGTCCCAGATTTCAACTAGGACAGAAATTTACACTATTGTGCGACGGAAATTTCCGTCCCAAATCAATGTTTTTCTTGTAGTGAAAAGGTCGTTTTCCTAAGCCTCGGTAAAGAGCTCGACCCTGCTGACCCATGTGTGGTATTTTGATCATATATTGAGTTCTAGATTTTGGAATAAGGTGAAACCAACGCTAAATTAAAGCTAACATTCATAGATACAACTTTCATGAAGACACCAAATCCTAATTCCGTCCCAGTTTTTATTTTTGTTTTCGGTTACATAAAATCTACGATTTCTGCAATTTCGCATCTACGATTAAGCCTTAAGGACTTTTTATAACTCCGTTTTCAACCCTAAACTCACCAAACTCGACCATAATCTTCACTCCATAATTAACCTATCATTCAAACACTAATTCTTCGTTAACCTACCGGATTATCCACTCTCTTTAAGACTATAACTCAATTCAAAAACCTAAACTAATTTTCCTCAATTCTCATCTTTCAACTTCATCTTTCAATTCGTTTATCATTATTCTCTCATCAAAATTCACATCATAACAGCAACAACATATTAAAAATTTAAGACAGCCCTCCCATCATACATTAAGATGCCCTAAGGTGCAAATATTCTCCCCCTTACCTCGATGTTCTACAAATTAATGAATTCTTGCGGTTGAATCTCTCCTTGGTTGTCTCTCTATGCCTCCTTTCCTCTTAACCCTAGATTTCTTCTTTTGCCTCCGCTATCTTTTTCTCTATTTTGTTATAACCCTAATTCTCTAATCTTATCCTCTATTTATAACCACCAAGAGTTTGTTTCTCACTTAATCTTTCTAGCAGGGTTACTATCCACACCTCTATTTTGGTTACTATTCTTGTTGTAACTTCACCGCCTTACTATTCACACCTATCACTCTACTTAAATCATTAAAACACTACTCAACTCACTAATCACACCTCTTTTCTACCAAATTTTACTAATTCACGTCCGTTCAATCTACTAATTTATTCTTTCTAAAAGCTATATTTTTTTTCCTAAACATTATTTTCTCCCACTCTTTAACCGACCAACCAACCCATCCATTTTCTCCTTACCTATTTCCCAATGAATTCGAATAATTAAATTAATACTATCTAACAACCAATACTAATAATAACAATAATACTAATGTTATCTAATAATAATATAAACTAATATTAAAAATCGGGGTGTCACAGGTTTAAGTTTTAATATGGGCTAAAAATTTACTACCCGTTCCCGACCCTTCATTATTTTCATTTTCTAAAAACATTATAGAAATTACCAATAAATTTTGTATAAGCATTATTTTAGTATTTATCTAAAAATAAATAAAATTAAAACATACAAAAGAGAAGAAAAAAATAGTGTTTTTGAGTGGTGCAACCATATTCAAGTATTCCAACTTCCATCATAAAAATACAATCTTTCCAAGTTTAAAATTAATATTCATCTTTTTTGTTTTTAGCGAATTTAGATTTGTATTGTATCGATGTACTCTATCAATTTGAACGAATGAATTAAAAATTAATATTCATCCTTTTTGTTTTTAGCGAATTTAGATTTGTATTGTATCAATGTACTTTATTAATTTGAATGAATGGATATCATTTACTTTTGTAAAAAAAAAAAGTTTAAAATTAATGATAACTTGAACTTTTCCTTTCAAAAAGAAAAAAAAAACTTCTTTTGGTATATATGCATTGGACTTCCTTGTAATTGATTCCATCAAATGGGATTGGGAAAAACTAACATAATTAATATACTAACAATTTTTTAAAGAATTAACATACTAATATGTGTCTTTTAAAAAAATATTGATTACATCAAATGAAATATTTTCATGACTAAAGAAAGGTAAAGTTTTTGTGCTTCATAAATGGATAGCGCACTATTTAGAAACAGACAGAAAATTTAAGGCCCAATCTCTACGGTCGGTTCGTAGAATTCTGCTCTTCTCCCAACACATTTTGCTCGCGTCCAACTGAAATACCGAAAATACCCCTGCGTTAGTTAAGTAATGCAGGTGTTAATATATGCGCAACTTAGGTGACACTTGTAATGCCCTACTTCTATTAAAGCGATAAAACACGCGAATAAAACATTTATTCAAGAAATAGACGTCACGTCTCCAAAAGTCCACCAAAAATATAACATGCATACAAAATCAAACAACTACGCATCAGATATATAGCATACATCTCCAAGTATACATGTCAAAAACTACAAATACATCAATACATAAAATCTCCAAATCCCGACAAATCGGTAAAATCTCAACAACATAAACATATCCAAAATGAACATAACGATTGACATCCTAAATCAGAGCCTAATCAAAGACATCGAAACAGATAAATAGAGGAAGCTCCCGCTATCCTCGAGCAACTCACCAATCAAGCAAAACTACTCCTGCACTCCGTCTACCCATTCATACAAACAGACAGACGGGCAAAACCACTGGGGGTTAGCTTCACATCAATCATAATCAACATAAGCAATTATGAAAAGATAAGTGTTTCAATCAATTACATAATGGATAATTCAACTTCAAATTATTCAAGTAATTATCATCAAATAGATTCATCAAGTGTATAAGAACAAGAGAGTAAGACATGCAATTAGAGCATAGTTCAATCATTCACAACCATCAACAAACTCCACCAATGTACATATAAACCAATTCACATAATCACAACATTCAACTAATTTCACCAATGCACAAATTCACCAAATCACATATTCAATTATTACACAACTCATCAACCATTCAAATGCATGCAATGTTCTAGACTCTTCTAGATGCATGTAGTACCGTCAACAACAACAAAGGTCGTCACCTCATGATGCAACAAAAACATCATATGTAAGATACACCTCCTCTTACAATTCAACGATGTAAATGTACACCTCCCTTTTACATTACACATATGACTCAATATGACTATGATGCATGGACATACAAGCAAAGACTAATAATGCTAAATCACCTTGCATATACATCCAACAATAATAATGTAAAAGTTCACCACCATTTACATTGATTAGCTCAACAACAATTGCATTATCAAGTATTTACGTCCACACATTCAACAAGCCACAATTCAAATAAGAGTCATCACCACATTATCATTAATATAATCATTATCACACTAAATTCATACAATTTCTCACATTTCAAGTAAAGGAGAAAATACAACACGTTATAATAAACATCATATTCAACTCCTAGCAATCATTCACATATCTTCAAAACAAGGCAACTTATTCAAGTTTGAAAACCTATAATTCAATCTTAATCAATCATATAAGCACGAACTTCACATGCTTCATCTAAGTCCATATGAACTGTAGATCAACCATGTATTCATCCTTATTCACAAAAGTTCATTTTTTGATAAATTCCGAAAACCGAAAACGTCACAATTCTAAGTTTCTTATCATTTAAGAAATCAAAATTGAACCGTTTCTAAACATCACAACTTCATTATTACATACTCATTTATTCACTACAAAGACTTCCTTAAACCCAATATTAATTTTGAAGATGTTTCATGTAACATACTACTTCTATTAAAGCGATAAAACACGCGAATAAAATATTTATTCAAGAAATAGACACTACGTCTTCAACAAATATCATACAACATGCATTTATAAAAATTCTCAACAGTCGCAGCGAATATAAATCATGCATCTCCAAAATATACATGTCATAAGATCAATATACATCATCATATAAAATCTTCAAATCTCGTCAAATGGGTAAAATCTCAACAACATAAATCAACGTCAAAATAAAAGACCAGACGACATCATAATCAGAGCCCTAAGTTAGGACTCCAAAAAAACAGATAGACGAGGTAGCTCCGCTATCTTCAAGCACTCACCAATCAAGCAACAAAGCTAATTCTGCACGCCGTCTACCCACTCATACAAATAAGTAGGCGGTCCACCACAGACCATTATAGTTGTTAGGTTTCCAGGTAAGCGTGAAGTTGTTAGAAAGTTACACATTTTATAATGCATTTTACAGACAACCATATGTTTCTCACCAGAAGGCCGAGATTAACCATATATGTATCCTTTTTTTTGCTACTCCACAACCCTGTGTTGACACCGGAGGTTCGTATTTCGATTGAGCGTGAACGCCTTATTGAGTCTTCAAACCTTACGATTAGGTCGTAAAGGAGTTTGAAACACCAATTTGAAGAATGTTTAAATAATAATCAAATAAAACATGTATTTTTTTTTTCAAGTTGACCTCATTTAAAATCTCCAAATATGGTGTATGTGACAATAACCGCATACAAAAAATATCTTGAAAACTAAACAGTAATTTTTTTTTATATGAAATAAAAACACATATAACCCAAAGATATTTACGACACTTTAAACTTAAATTAAACACTAGAAGAATTATAAGGTACTCCCTCTCTGATCCTTATTATAAGAAAATTATCAAAATTCAATTTGGTCTTATCTATAAGAAAATATCACAACTTTTAAGGTGTAATTATTATTTAAAATACTTTTTATCCCTTATTTAATGTTTATATTTTTAATATTAGTGGGTGTGCTAATGTTTCACAATTTTCTATAAAAAAGTTACAATAATTATTGATTGTATTGATTTTGATGTTTTTTGTTTGTTTTTCTTCTTAAGAACCGAAGGAAGTATATGTATGTAATTATTTATTTCTTTTAACTACCATTTGAGAGAGAGAGAAATAAAGAAAGTAAAATTATAGATGCAATAAATTTATAACGTGATAGAAAGAGAGATGGAGAGAAAATTAAGTGTTGGGCTGGTGTATGAAAACCAAGGGTGTACAAATATAATTAACATACCTTTCAAAAAAAAATACAGGGTTGATATTATGGGGGCAATTTTGATGCGGGCATCTTTCTATTAATTATGATGGGACAAATTTATCCATTTACAAGTCTGGTACTCTTTTATTTCTTGACTCTTTTCTCTCACCTCCATTGCTCTAAACCTATGATACTCTCTCTCTCTCTCTCTCTCTCTCTCTCCACTCACCATCCAATCTCTCTTCCTCTCATGTCTCTCAGATTTCTCATCAGCAACCGCGACTGAAACACAAATCTGAACAAACGATAGTGGTAGTGGTCGATCGATGGTGGAGGAGGACGATGGTGGTGTTGGTCGGTCATGGAGATGGATGAGGATGGAGGAGGAGAAATGGAGGATTATGTGGAGAGATAGAGAGAGAGTACATGGAAAGAGAAAAAAATTAAAACGAAATGCCACATGGGGTGTATACTAGGTGTATGGAAAAAAAAGTGTGTCTAAGCATAATTAACCAAAAATATAACTACTCTTAAAAAAACAATGATAAAAAGACACCTTTTAATTTCATAAACCTATTCAACATCCCATTTTTTATACATCTCTCTTTCCTATTACATCAGCAACATATTAACCAACGAATTGGGCTCAAGTGATTTAATGTGTTTCAACAAATAATGAATTGTTTAGAAGAACCTCAATTCAATTCCTAGGTGAAACAATTCTTAACAAAACTTACTTAGTCGAACATCGAACCACAAGGGTCGCTTACCCTTAAGAATCAGAATGTTAACACAAAAAAAAAAAAATCATCACCATATGACATTAATCAAATCACTCTAGAAGCTTATATGATATTCTTGAAAAAAACGAATTTAAATTCATAACTTTTGAAAAAGAAAACACTTAAAAATACTTCTTTTAAACTTTTTTTTTAAGGAAAACGAAGAATAAACTAACGTAACACGACTAATTATAAGTATTTTTTTCACCTCTTAAGATCACATTTTTTTAATAATTTAATGAAAAACTTCGTAAGAAAGAACTTTCTTTCTTTAAAAACTTTCATATTCGATTAAACATTATTTAAGGTGTCAGATGACACTTTCATCAAGTGGAATAATGAAAATCATTCTGGAATCATCCTTAATATTGATGGTAGTTGTCTGGGCACCCCCTTGAGAGCTAGTTTTGGTGGAGTCATTCGAAATGATGCAGGTTTTTATTTATCAAGTTTTTCAGGATATATTTCTGACTCATCTGACATCTCATATGATGAGCTTTATTCTATCTACCAGGGTCTAATTTTGGCTAGAAACTTAAATATTGATGATCTTGTCTGCTATAGCGACTCTTTGCATCATATCAACCTACTTAAGAGTCCTACTTTGAGTTTACATGTCTACGCGGTTTTGATTCAAGATGTGAAAGATTTGTTGGAGCATAACAATGTCACTATTTACCACACTCTTAGGGAAGGTAATCAATGTACGGATTTTATGACCAAGCTTGGAGCCTCTTCGGACACTGAGTTACTCTACCATTCCTCCCCTCCAGAAGATCTCTTAAATATCGTTAGGATGGACGCAACTAGGACTTTCTTTTTTAGAGAATAGTCCTTTTTTGTGTTGTTTTCTGTTTTTTCCTTTTGCTCTTTTTTCTTCCCTTTTGCATTGTAACAAAAAAAAACAGTATTTAAGGTGTTAATTGCAAAATTTTATTCATTCTTTTTATTGTATACATAAATTATATCTGTTTAACCATAATAAATACATTTAATACAAAAAAAATGTTAAAAATGATTTCTTGAGAAACCTAAAAGGTAGTTAGTGTTATTTTATATTTTTATCCCATTTTTAGTCTTTCTTTTGAGAAATTTTGAAAAACATAATTTTTAAATTGATTTTTAGTTTATTTTCTTAAATGGCAATTTTAAAACGGTCAAATATGTCAGCCCTCTTTTCTCTTTCTTTTTCTCTTGCGGATGCACATATGGGCTATATGTGGCTAAAGCCTCACATGCCTTTTCCTTTTTTTTAATAATAGATATAACACAAAAGAATAAGTTAGTAAATGAATAAACAATCTCTTTTACAATGTGATCTATGTTTGAGTTCCGCAAAGTCATTTGCAATTTTTATGTGAACAAATTTTTTAGGCTGGCTGGATTTTACCCAAATGATTTTATAGATGTGTTGGAAGTGGCGTTACGCCATCAACTTAAGAATTATATTACCAATGTTTGATCTGACCGAAAATTTGCTAAGTTGAAAGGGCTTTCAGATCTTTGAACAAAACTTGTAGAAACAAATAAATGCAACACATTTACTATGGTTTATAAACTTTTGAAGTTGACTTTGCTCTTACCGATAGCAACTGCAACTGCAAGTGTTGAACATGTTTTTTCAGGTATGAAAGTTGTGAAGAGTAACCTATGTAGCAAAATGGACGATCAGTGGCTAAATGATCGTCTTGTAACAATGATGTCATTTTAGCTCGTTTTCAACAAATGGATAGGAGACGAGATTTTCATTGTAATGTATTGTATTAAACAATGTTATTTCTTATTTTTAATATTTTTTTTTTCTTTGAAAATTTAACCCCACATGTACCAAAAGTTTGGATCCGCCTCTGGGCGTACACAAAACATTTTCCTAAAAAAAAAAAGGCTTAATAGCAGTTTTGACCCTTAAGTATCAGGAAGTTACGTTTTGGACTCCTAACAAAATAGAATACAATCTAGCCCCCTAAATACCGCCCCTTTTGCAGTTTTGGCCCCACAGACCAATTTTGACCAAGTCAATGCTAATTGGACGCCACATGTTTTATTTTTTTAATTTTTCAATTATAAAAAAAAAATATTAAAAAAAAAATTACACACATGGCGTCCACGTCATCATTGACTTTGTCAAAATTGGCATGGGGAGTCAAAACTGCAAAAGGAGTAGTACTTAGGGAGCTGAATTGTATTTTATTTTGTTAGAGGGTCAAAATCGCAACTTCCTGATACTTCGGGGGCCAAAACTGCTATTAAGCCAACAAATTGCTATGGTGAGAAATGTTAGCAACACTTTTTATATCGTTTACTTTGCCATTATGTAAAATTCATGCGCAGTGTCGGCCCAACATATTTTGAGGTCTGAAGTGGACTATAATAGAGGCTTTTTTAATGAGAAGTTAATATAATTTCATAGGTTTTGTATAAAAAAAACATTACAATTAAAAAGAGAAATAATTATTGCATTATATAAGTGAAAGTGCTGCAAGTGTAACCCTTTCGACGGAAAAACAGTGTGCATTGTAAAGCGGTATGAGAAAGTGTTGAACCCATATTGGTAAGTGTCATAAAGCCTCACATCTACCATCTTTGCTTCATTACAAAGTTGTATAATTCATTTGTTATGGGGTCTTTGTTAGTTTGTATATATACACAAATTTATCTATTATGAGGCCTTTATTATAAGTCTAAAATTTAAAGGCCTAAAGCAAGGGCTTGAGTTGCCTTACCCTTAAGTCAGCCCGGTTCATTTGGGTCTCAACATCTTATATATGATGTATTTTCAAAACGTGGAACATAGATTTCACAAATAAAATAATGGACGTTAGAGTGAACGGCACTCCTCTTATCAAGTTTTGTCACTTTGTCAATGTACGGTAAACTCTCTACATCCTACCTTCTAAACGCAAGAATGAAAGGGTGTAACCTACAGCTGTCGGTATTATCATTGTCACTAATCCAAGTGGAACACATTAACGGGTTTGTGACCGGCTATAATCGGGACCCTCGTTTACATCGCCCCAAGTGACACGTTAGAGCACTATAAATGTGGACACTTGCCAAGTATTCCATTGTCACTCTTTCTTCTCTCACTTCACATCAAAGCAGCCAGCCAGCAGCAGCAATGGAAACTGGAGGAGGGTTTCATGGCTACCGCAAACTCCCTACCAACACCAATTCTGGTACGTAATAAATAAACTGTAAATATAAAACAAAAAATACTCTTCAAATGTTTCTTCTCTATGTGACATTTGTTTTTTTTTCTTTTTCTTTTTCCTTTGTTGTGAAGTTTAACATCCAATTTGATCTTGATTTCTCACATGCAGGATAATATTATACATTAGTATATACTTTAAGGTATATAATATATTTCAGTGTGCGTGTATAGTAGTGACAGATGCATGCATGATATTCATCTCTCTTATATACTATTCAAACCATATGATATTGTGTTGAGTCATCTTTAATTTAGTAGAATGATCAGTTTTTTTAATTTCCTAGCATGTCAATTTGCTGATATTTTATGCACCTGGTCTGAATTCTTGTTTTCTCTGTTTACACAAGATTTCTTTTTCTGTATTTTCTTTCGTCTATGCGATCTACCACCACCATCACTCCAGCCACCTTTGTTTTGTTGTGCAAGTAAAGCAAGGTAACGGAAACCTTGGAAAAGAAGACGATGGCGTAAATGGGTTGTGAATTGTGATTGTGTATTTTGGAATGGAACAAGTGTCATGCATGCATGCATAAGATCATTGACTTTAGAGTTACAAGTGTCTTTCATGCATTCTTCAACATCATGATCATAATACAAGGATCTGTCTGTCTCCACTATTACCACCTTTTAAGCCTTTTTATCTGCCTGTCTTCTTTCACTCTTTCAAGCCAACCCAATTAGATACTTCTGTTTTGGATAGATATAACAGTAACAATAAGGTCAAACTTATTTAAGTTTTAAATTTGTTTTGAAGTTATATATAGCACTGCACCATGACAAGTTTTCACACTCTTCTTATGTTTCCCATAACTTAAGTTTGAATACTGTCCCTTGATGTATTTTTGGACTAGTTAGAGAGAGTTTAACATATATAACCAGTTATTTAAGAAATGGAGAATGCTAACTACTACCTCAAGGATATTGGTTAAACATTCAAAACAAGTAAGTTTTTGTAAAAAAAATTGTGTAATCATTACTTGATCAAAAGTAACATCTTATATTCCCAACACAAAATTTCTAACCATTGCCCTAAGAACAATGGTTAACAACACCCTATCCCCTATCTCTCCCAAAATATGTGTTCAAACACGCAATTGATTACTTGAGCAAGGTTTCGGTTGTGTCTTTGAAATGCGTATTTTAGAGTGACGAATGCATGAAAAGAAAAAAGGCATAAAAAAAGAGAAACCGTTTTTATTGGTTTGTTTGTTTTTGTCTCCTTTAAATTTAATCGCATGCAATGCAATTCAACCCTATTTTTGTCCTTTAGTTCTGATTCCTCTTTTCTCGAGAAAAGCTACAGAAACACCTGACACACGCTCCCTCCCTATATAGTCATAGTCTTAGTCTTAACCCACTCTACTCTATCTCTCTAATTGGGCCCTCACCACCGACCCATCCTACTTGTCATTGCTTCTTTCGTTCTCTCTTCAACTATAATCTCACGTGTACATATACCATTTGCTACACCCTTAACTATCTTATCACTATGTTTCATTTCATTCATACATGTGCATTTATTTTCATTTTAATTAAGACTAATGTTATTATTTAGATAATCATTTTTTCTACACATGTTTAATCATATTAAAAATATTTGATTACAAAGTTAGTAATTCAATTTAGTTAATATTATGGTTAATTAAATATTTCTGAGATGGATGCAGCAGGGACGTTGAAGCTATCAGTTTCTGAGATGAACACAAGGCAGCAAGTAGGAGAACAGAACAACAACAACAACAACAGCCACTCATTAGCTGGAACAGAACAAGACAATGAATGCATTGTGAGGGAACAAGACCGTTTCATGCCAATTGCAAATGTGATAAGGATCATGCGCAAGATTCTACCACCACATGCAAAAATCTCTGATGATGCAAAAGAAACAATCCAAGAGTGTGTGTCTGAGTACATCAGCTTCATAACTGGAGAAGCCAATGAACGTTGTCAAAGAGAGCAAAGGAAGACAATAACTGCAGAAGATGTGCTTTGGGCTATGAGTAAGCTTGGTTTTGATGATTACATTGAACCTCTAACAATGTATCTTCATCGTTACCGTGAGCTTGAAGGTGATCGTACCTCAATGAGAGTTGAACCATTGGGAAAGAGAGGTATGGAATATGGAAATTTAGGGGGGTTTGTCCCACAGTTTCATATTGGTCATCCAAATGGAGGGTATTATGGTAATGCACCAACCTATATGATGAGGGATGGTAATAATAATAATGCACCAAATGCTGCTGGAGGCTCATCTCATTCTCAGGCACTTGCAAATGCTGAAGCCAATGGTCATCATCATCACCATCAATATAAATGAGTACTGGACAGACATCACCAAGACTTATTATTATTATTAGCTTAACTATGAGTAGTTGTTTTGTTTGATTCATCATGAACATCAAAGGAGAAGCTAACTATGTAGTAGTACTGAAATTAATAACTTGATTTGCTTTTCTTTAATTTGGACCAGCTTCTATTCTTTCTTTTTTGGTTTTGGTAAATAATTTGGACAATCTATATTTTTCTAACTTTATAAAAAATAATTTTTCATTATCTAGAAAGTAAAAACAGTTAATTAGTTTGAGGGTTTCAATCTCCTTTTTTTTTAATAGAAATCTCTTCTTTTTTTTAGTCGAAAGGTTTCAATATCTCAAGTATTTAAAAAGAAAACTTGCTAGTATTCCTGTTTTAGTGTGCGTTGGTTTATTTTTTAACTCGATTAATTCTTGTATTGCTAACCAACTTAGTAGCTTTATTATATTTTGTATTTGGCCCAAACCCAGTTGTAACCCTAGTCTTGATACACAGAAACAAGAAAGCAGCCGCCAACTTTATTTATTTTTAATCGAAAGAGTGCAAATCCTTCCTTTCTTTGTGAGTAAGGGTCTCAGTCTCAGATCTATGTGCCTGCGAGAAAACATAAAGGAGAACGTGAAAAAATAAATAAAAACAAAACGCGATCCAACCCATGCCAGCACTGTTGTGTTCATATAAAATGAACATGAACATAAAACAACAAATCAAAAAGGCGGTGACATTGGAATCACAAACGACCACGAACTTGCAACCTTGAAGATCATATGTTCAATCGTTTGCAAATAAACTCTATTTTTTTCTAACTTGAAAATAAAGTGAGTGGAATTGAATAATAAAACAACAAATCAAAAAGGCGGTGACATTGGAATCACAAACGACCACGAACTTGCAACCTTGAAGATCATATGTTCAATCGTTTGCAAATAAACTCTATTTTTTTCTAACTTGAAAATAAAGTGAGTGGAATTGAATAATAAAACAACAAATCAAAAAGGTGGTAACGTTGAAATCACAAACGATCATGAACTCGCAACCTCGACGATCTTATGCTCGTTTGTGATTCCAACCCCACCACTTTTTTGAAAGGAACCCTAAATTTCTTTTGTTGGGCTTGAAAATAGAGTGAGAAAAAAGAATAGGGCATGAGTACTTATTTATAATTGCTATGCTAGGTTCCTGCTTGGCGAACAATTTTTTATATCTTTTTAGATTTTTTTTATTTTAAAATAAAAAATATTTTTTTTTTTTTTTAGGGAAAGATATTTTATTTTTAGCCACTAAGGTCTCTAATAATTTTAGTTCTTGGGTCCACCTCAAAAGAAAAGTGTTCTTTTGTTGGGTTTTTTTTGGTTGCATGAGAAAAGTGTTGTTTTTAGATTTGATTCTGAATTAAAAAGACTTTGTTTTATTTTGCCAATGACAACTAGCAGCTTTGGGTAAAATATACCTCACACCCCAAAAATTATACATTTACCCCTACAAACCATAAAAAATACCAATTTTAACCTCTGCAAAATCTCATCCATTCACTCCAAACCATCAATTTCTCACCTTGAGTGTAAATGTTTGTGAGCTATGAATTTTAAAACCTTGCTTGTATTTTTTAATGATACCAACAACATGTCATTATGTTTCTAACTTACATTTTATTTATGCATGCAGTAACTCATAAGCTTATCTTAAACGTAATACGTAATGTATATAATAATTTATTTATTTTAAGCAAAAGTGATGTAACAAGCAACACTTAAATTATTGAAAGAAAAAGAGATGAGCACACAAAAAAAGGAAAGGAGGACTAGACCAAAGCCTTTTCAAGAGGTAGTAAATCTATAGTTAGGAAGACCTAATCTATTTTTTACAAAGTCTCTTCTGATCTCATGTGGAATACCATCCCACCAAATGAAAGTGGATAAAGAGAACCCTATAGCAGCTAGCATATCAGCACAGGAATTATCTTCTTTGTAAATACGAGTTACAATTAGGTGCATGATGTTAATCTAATTCAAACAGTTATAAGTCATATGTTCCTAATATGCAGAGGTGGATATGTTAGCCTTATTGAAAGCTAGTGTGACTGATTTTGAGTCAGTCTCTAACCAAAGGTTAAACCAGTTTGGAGTAAGTTAGCTCTATAGCCAAAATAACAGCAAATAGTTCAGCATAAAGACAAGTTTCACTAAAGAAAAAATCACCCCAAATTTATGTATCTCTTTTATATGGATCAAGATCCTCTAATGTTAGAAATCTAGACCCTTAAAATACAAAAAGGAGATAGTTTTGAAATTAAGAAGAAAAAGGTGAACCCACTTGGGTTAGCATGGTAGTGTTGGCTTAAAACATTAGAGTTTGCTCCTCTTCAAAGTTTCATGTTCGATTCTATATCAATTCTTCTTGGTGTCAATTTGGGTGAGCTAATTTACCTACTTAAAAAAAAGAAGATAATTTAGCTTCTTAAAAAAATAATAAGAAGAAAAAGGTGAAAAGTTGGTTTAGGTTTTTTTCTTTTTTTAAAGAATTGAGAAAGCATGAGTTTTTCTAGAGTATCCATTTCCCATTTATATATCACCAACGTCAAAACAGACACTAAAGTGTCTGTCTTTTCGTTTTTCTATTGTGCATAAAAGTATATTTATTCTATTGTATTTGGTTATAAAGTTTGTGGAATATATGGTAATCAACTAAAAATTTAATTTATCCCTAAAAAAAACTAAAAATTTAATTTATGTCGTTCCTACCATAGTGGGATTTAACTAGTCTTTTAATTAAAAAATGAAATAATTTTTTTTTTGGGGATGGGAGGTAAAAGTTTACATAATATTATATAAAATATAAAATAATAATTAGAATAGTTTAAATAAAAAATATACTTTTTGAAGGGAAATAAAGTGGATTACTGCTCTCCCCCTGCACATTTCACTCCCGCCCAGCTGAAATTCCGAAAATACCCATGCGTTACTTAACTAACGCAAGTGTAAAAAAATGTGACTTAGTTTTTACACATGCGTGACTTAAGTCACGCTGCGTGAATTAAGTCACGCTGAAATTAACACCTTCCAGAGTTAACCCACACTGGTTTTCAAAATTTCAGAAGCACTAAGTTGCAAGTGAAATGGATTGTTTTATCAATATTTGCTTTACTTTACGTCATTCTTTGTCCATGTGATGAGTTGGTAATTATAAGAAGAATTGACGTAATCTATTTTGACCGCTATATTAGATCAAAATTTATATATATGCATGTAGTCATGTGGCTGTGTCTTTGATTGACATTTCTATTTATTTGTGTTTGATTTGTTTCTGACACATAGATGCACTGATTTGTTTCTTAATTGCAACTTAGTGCTTTTGAAATTTTGAAAACGAGCGTGAGTTAACTCACGCAGCGTGACTTAACTCACGCAGCGTGACTTAAGTCACGCATGTGTAAAAATTAAGTCTAGTTTTTTTTTACACTTGCGTTAGTTAAATAACGCATGTGTATTTTTGGAAGTTCAGCTGGGTGGGAGCGAAATGTGTTGGGTGAAGAGCAGTAATCAATAAAGTGTATACTTAAAACTAAAAGACCCATATTCACGAGTTAAAATCCTCTCTGTTTATGTCTTTCACCATTTCTACCATTTGGAGAGATAAACACACATTAAATCTTGAAAAAAAATATATAATTAATGATGGTGGAACCCTTTTAGTGGTAGACCCACTATTTTTTTAGTGTCTATCTCTCTCCTAATTACAAACTGAATTTATTTTGTCAAATAAAGAGGATCTTAACTCCATATTCACTTGACCAAAAAAAAAACAAAAAAAATCACATACCGCTTTTTGTCCAATCTTAACAAACAAACAAACAAAAAAAAGAACAAAAGCTCCCAGCGAGGATTGAACTCGCGACCTTTCCCTTACGAAGGGAACGCACTACCACTATGCTATGGAAGCCAAGTGATCGTTTGATGCTGACTTTTGGTTCAATTATTATATAATGCTTTTGTTATTTTTGAACTGATACTACTGCAAGAATAACATAGCTCAGGATATGTTGTGTTTTTAACTCAAAGTGGCCATTGTAACTTTGTCAAGTTTCTTAAACCAGCGGTCGTGTCCGTCTGTCCACTCTTTTTAGTGCGTTAGCATATGTGATTATTTTATTATATTTGTTTATATAATTTTGATTATATTTTTTAAATATTAATGGAAATTATTGATATATTGATTTATAAACAAAATATTGTCAAGGCATATAACAATTATTTTTGACTCATAAACCAGCAAAATCAAATATAATCCATAAAATTAATCGACTTTGATTAGTTGTAACCTAAAAGAAAAAGAAAATATCTTACAGGTTAATTTTGAGAACCCTACTTATTTTGAGTCATACTTATTAATGCGGGAACGAACTATGAAATGTGAGAACCCTACTTATTAATATTTAATATAGTGCTAATACATCTTTTTCTAAAATATTTTGAGTCCAAATATTTTTTTAGAGGATTTAAAGTCCAATTTTTAACAATATTTTTTGCTTACGTTTGTTACTAATATTTTTTTTAGAGTATTTAAAGTCCAACCTTTAACATTATATTTTGCTCACGTTTGGTACTAATCTTTTTTTCAGAGTATTTAAAGTCCAATCTTTAATATTATTATTTTTTGCTAACGTTTGTTACTAATCTTTTTTTTAGAGGATTTAAAGTCCAATCTTTACCATTATTTTTTGCTCACGTTTTTTACAATTGATCAAAGTCTAAGGAAGAGTAACTTGTATTAATAAAATAAAAATGGAAATACTGTTTTTTATGGAAGAGATATGAAAATAATTGGCAATCTTTGTCGGTTGTATTGAGGGGAACAACACAGATGTACAACATATAATCGGCTGATAAAAAAGTAACATGAGTTTTTGTTTTGTGCTAGTTTTTTGTGAGTTTAATATGTGGTTAACGGATGTAAAAGAGGGTTAAGGAGACGATTAGTGGCATGGATTCGTAATCCACGTGTTATTTTATAACTGGCTATCACTAAGAACAATTCATAAGGAATTGTGTGTGAGTAATTTTCTCTTTAAATTAAATTTATTCTTATTTATTTGTTACATGTGTTATTTGTATTTAAAATAAAATTAAAAATAAAAATTAAGGGTATTTTTGGAAAGAAAAGTCCAACCCAAAAGTGTGCTGAAAGGGGTAGTTTTCTTTATATATAATATAATATAATAATATAGATTTATTTGTTACATGTGTTATTTGTATTTAAAATAAAATTAAAATTAAAAATTAAGGGTATTTTTAGAAAGAAAAATCCAACCCAAAAGTGTGCTAAAAGAGATAGTTTTCTCTATATATAGTATAGATTACATGTGTTATTTGTATTTAAAATAAAATTAAAATTAAAAATTAAGGGTATTTTTGGAAAGAAAAGTCAAACCCAAGAGTGTGTTGAAATGGGTAGTTTTCTTTATATATAATATAGATTTATTTGTTACATGTGTTATTCGTATTTAAAATGAAATTAAAATTAAAAATTAAGAGTATTTTTGGAAAAAAGTCCAACCCCAAATTATGTTGAAAAAGGTAGTTTTCTTTATATATAATATAACTAAATTTGTAGGATTAAATGCATATTTAGCCTTTCAAATATTATTTCGACAAAAGAAAGTCTTTCAATCACTATTATCGTGCAATTTTAAATAGATTATTTTTATAACGATTTAACTTACACGTTATACAATTAGTTATTGTCTTTTTAAATATTATCATTTGTCTTTGGGTTGTTTGGGTTATCTATCTGAATGAGGGAGAAATAGAAGAATATTTTAGTATAAAGAATAACTTCTTCATTCATTAGAGAATTTTTTTGAGTTTACAACATTTATTTGGGTTTTAATTCAAAACATGTTTTGTTCGATTTTGACTACAAATTTTTGAGGCTAAATCATTTTGTTTACTTAAATGTTGTAACTTATCTTTTCTTTCTGTTCTTTTTTGATTTCGATCACAATTATTGTAAAAAATAATAATAATTAAAAATCTTAATATTTTCATGACCCCAATTAATACGAGGTTACAACGTTTTTGATTTTTTTTTCACTTTGAACTTTAAAGAAAAGTTATTTTTGTCAAAAAAAAAACTTTAAAGAAAAGTTACTCTATCTATGAAATTTTGGCGAGACTTTCTTTTATTTTTTAACCCTTATTTCATTCAAACATACAAATGTAATATTATTTTTTTGAAAAAATATGCTTTTTAATGAGCTAGGATAATACATTGTAGGTCCTGAGGGTTATTATCTTTTTTTTGACAAGACTATTTTATTTAATTTGGAGAAAAAAATTATTATAAAAATAATAGTTTATCCTTATCTATTATTTTATGTAATTGTAATACGCATGATAATATCATCTTAATTTTAGCATTCGATTGAATAAAAAAAAATTTGCCTTAAAAAAATAATATTTAAATATTTCATTATTGAAAAAATGAAACTTGATATTTAAAGATATTAATTATAAACTTATTAATGTAATAGATATGTAAATATCAATAATTAATTTTATAAAATTGCGGATAATTTTGTCAAAACGATAATATTGTCATTTTCTATGATGTAAATAATTAAAAATCTATTGACATTGAACTTTTTCGAAAATAAAATCACAAAATTTGTAAACATATTAAAATATAGAAAATGTAATTGATTTAAGTCAAGAATTATTTAAGAAATTTAAATTAATATTATTACTTCTTAAAACAATTACCTTTTGTTAAGAGTAATTTTGTCATTTAAAATATCTATAATGAAATAATAATATGTATGTATGTACATTGTCATTAGTAGAGAAATGTGCTTGATCTAGTGAATGAAAGTAAAGAATGCAAATTAGCAGTTGTTTGTATCAACGTACGCAAGTGCAGCTGTAGCTCAGATCAAAGGAAAGGAAATGTAGTAAAAATTAAAGAACATTTGAATGAGATGGTAGGATATAGTTTTAAGGATCTCAAGTTCGAATACAATCATGAAAACATATAATATTAAATCTTTTAGACTTTGTTTGCAAGTTTGAAGGGGATTGGTGGGAAAGAGTTTAGAAAGAAAAAAAAAAGTGGAAGAAATAGATGATGTTGAAAGGAAAAGACGGTTCATTTCTCTTCATAATACAAAATCCTCCTCATTTGGAGGAACTCCTGAATGAGGGATTTGTAGGGTTTACATAAATTCTTCAAATTTAATTTATGTTGTTATAATATTCTTAAAATAAAGATATATTATTAATAATAATTGATTTTAATCATTAAAAAAATGTGAAAGATTTTACCATTTTCTCTTAAATCAAAGGAAAATTAACCCCAAGAGGGTTTGTTCTACTCATAAAAAACCAAAAAGACAAATTTTAGACTTAAGAGTTTCAGATTCTAACCGAATTGATACTTTTAGGCTTTGTTTTCGAGTTTAGGGGGGAATGCAAGGGAGGAGTTTTTTTTTTTTACATTGGCAAAACTAAACAGGAAAAAAAGAGAAGTATAAGAAAAACAACAAAAGAATTAAACACGAGGAACAAGGGTCCTCAATGGATGGGGGTGGGGGGTTTCATTTTTCCTCGTGATACAAAATCCTTCTCATTTGGAGGAACTAAAAAATTGCATTTGAGGTGAGATGTGTAGGGTTTCCATAAATTCTTCGATTTTAATCTATGTTGTTATAATATTTTTAGAATTAAAAATATATTAATCATAAACATTAATTTATCATTCTCTTAAAAAACACTCTTTAAAAAAAAAATGAAAGATTTTTCTATTTTCTCCAATATTTCTAACTCTCCAAAGTCTTCCCATCCAAACTTCCAAACAAAGGCTTAGTGGTATAACCGATTTTTTTTTTAAGCGTTCTTTTAGCTCGGAGGTGTAATTTTTTATTATATATCTTGTTAATCTTCACTCTAAATTTTATGTTTTAGCAAAATAAGAAAAGAATGGGAAAGATAAAAAAACAAAAAATATGATATGAAATTATTTACTAAAAAAAGTAAAAAAAAAGGATTTAGAGCAAATAAAAAGATTTATTTATAATAATAGAATAGCACGTGAAATATTAGAGTGTGGGAATAACTCGTAAAATTGGGGTGGGTGTTATAAAAGAGAAGAAAAACGTAAGACAAAAATAAAACCCTTTTTATTTTTCTTCTTCTTGTCATATTTCTCTCTTGTAATTCGTTTTCTGAGTTTCGTTCGTTCATTCATTCGTTTCTCGTGTGAAACTCATGAAAGTGAAAGAAGAAGAAGAAGAAGAAGAATAGTGAAACGACATCGTTTTTGAGAATTATGGCGGGTTCTTCTTCTTCGAAGGGTCATTACCTGCAGCTACTGAAGGAGTTAGGATCCAAGTTCGACATCATCGTTCCTACTTCCAAAGACTCTCTCATCAAACTCTTGAAGGTTTTCTTTTTCATCTTTCATCTTCCAATTCAATTATTTATTTATTTATTTATGTAGCTAAGTTCTTTTAGGATTAAGATTTAATGCATTCAATTTCGTGCTCTCCTTTTAAAACCTAGCTATAACTGTATGTATGTAGGTGTTAGTTAATTTACGTTATTAGGTTTTTCTTCAATTGGAATTAAATTAATAAATTACTATTTCTGCTAGATTTATTACTATGCTTGTTGTTATGAGCTCACACTTAAATGACAAATTCGATTCTTGAGTGGAACAATTCTTACTAGAACCTTTGATAAATCTTTAAGTTAGGTTAATTTTAGATACCAAGAAAATTAAGAGAGAATGGATACATATACTGAAATTTGCAACCGGTGTATGTCGTCTGTTATTAAGTGGAAAGAGTGTTTGGATTAACAACTAATTAGTTGAGAGAGCTTCTCAATTAAAATGAGGTTTATGTTCATCACATGAAAAAGTCTGTGCAAGCTTATAGGTGTTGATCCAGTAACTAAATGACAGAGTATTTGAAAGAGTTGAGATGCCACATCTAATTTTTATTTAAGATTTTTTAATATTTCTTTTACTACAGGTATTTGTTGACAGTTTATCCAAACCGGCTCTTAGTGTTGTGAAATTAGTCTGTTATGACGCTACTGTGTTTTTCTTTTGGCATCTATCAAAATGTTTTTTTTCTTCATGCAGCAAGCGACCACATACCTTGCTGAGTTGGATCAGTCACCTTTGACTACAACAAGAGATTCAATGAATCCCTTTTTTAATGCAATTGTTAAGCCAGAACTACTGAAACACCAAGATAAGGATGTCAAGCTTCTAGTTGCAACATGTATTTGTGAGATAACTCGGATCACTGCACCTGAAGCTCCTTATAATGATGAAATTCTAAAGGTGCCTTTCTTTCACTTGCTTATACTTCATTTTCATATTCACAACTTAAAAAGGAATTATCTCCATTTTAGTTTGTGCCGAAAAAAGTTGGAACATTATTTACGATTATCCTTTGTACTAATCTATGTCAAATCTCCTTGTAGGATACCTTTCGGTTGATTGTGAGCACTTTTAGTGGTCTAAGTGATACCAGCGGTCCATCTTTTGGACGGAGAGTTGTTATATTGGAGACACTTGCAAAATATAGGTCGTGTGTTGTGATGTTAGATCTTGAATGTGATGATCTGGTGAATGAAATGTTCAGTACTTTTGTTGCGGTTGCCAGGTTTGTTCGTCATAAAATCTTATAATTAATCATCAAGTGTGTGCTATTATTAATTACTTATGAATACGGGTTACCCTCCTGAAAGTTTCTGCTATTCACTTGCAATATTGCAAACCCAGTATCTTGCTTTTTTCCCTCTCTAGTTCTTTTGTTCTTTTACCTGGTTGTATAAGAAATTAATAATGACAAATGAATTAAAGATAATTAAACAAACTATACATCTCTGCATACCTGGAATGTGGTGTTTTTGAGAAGCAAGTAATGTATTGCTACATACAGTCTCCACCTAGTGGGACAAGGCTTGATTATCATTCTTGAAACTTTGACACTTTCAGACACTAAAATGAGAGCTAAGAAGATATGTCCTAGCCATTTTCTTGTAGGCCAAAATTTCTATGCTTCTTTCTTGAAAAATTCCTCTTTGAATTAATAATTGTTAACCCATATATTTTGTTTCATTCTTAGAGATGATCATCCAGAAAGTGTCTTGTCATCCATGCAAACTATAATGGTGGTTCTCTTAGAAGAGAGTGAGGATGTTCACGGGGATCTGTTATCTATCTTACTTTCTACATTAGGCCGCGGAAACAAGGTATTTACTTTTTATGAATTCTTTTTCCTCTTGAAAGGCAGATAGCTAATGCTTTTACTGCTCTAAATTCCATTATTATTTAAGAAGTGTGATTTTTCAAATTTTATTTCCAGGGTGTTACTATGGCTGCAAAAAGACTTGCCATGAATGTCATACAGCATTGTGTGGGAAAACTTGAATCCAGCATTAAACAACTTTTGCTATCGTTAATGTCTGGAGATAGCAAGCTAGTGAACAATCAAATTGAATACCATGGAATTATCTATGATCTCTATTGCTGTGCTCCTCAGATCCTATCTGGAGTTCTCCCTTATGTGACCGGAGAGCTACTGGTAATTGATGTTTTATTGGCTTTGAGCAGTGTCATGCATCTCCTTTGTTATGACCTTATTGCTACGATATTTTCTTTAATATACTTAGTTATGATTTGTGGAAGTTCTGAGTTTTGAAATGTATAAAGTTGTAATATCAGTCATTTGGGCATCATTAATTTTGTTCATGAGTTGGGTTAAATAATACTTTTTGCTTTCCTTTGATGTCTGGTTTCTTACTTGTAAACTGGAAATTTGTAGACAGACCAATTGGAAACCCGTTTGAAAGCAATGAACTTGGTTGGCGATATGATTTCTATTCCCGGAACTTCCATTCCTGAAGCATTTCAGCCTATATTTTCAGAATTCTTAAAGAGGTTGTCTGATAGAGTTGTTGAGGTTCGCATGTCTGCCATTGAGCATGTAAAGAACTGTCTGCTGTTGAATCCTTTTAGAGCGGAAGCTTCTCAAATATTATGTGAGTGCAATAAACACAAACATCCAGTTGGTCTATGTTTTTTCTAATCTTTATGTTATACCTGCTGATTTTATTTGAGTTGAACTTAGCTGCTCTTTGCGAACGGCTGCTGGATTTTGATGAAAATGTTCGAAAGAAAGTTGTGGCTGTTATATGTGATGTGGCATGTCATGCCCTAAATGCAATCCCACTTGAAACGGTGAAACTTGTTGCGGAACGGCTTCGTGATAAATCTGTATGTATATCTCTAAATTTTGGTCTTCGTGTCTTTTTTATCCAACCTTTTGTTGATTTGACTATGGTATCTCATTTACTTTTTTTACTTTGCATTTGCAGCTACTTGTTAAAAAGTATACTATGGAGAGATTGGCTGAAGTGCATAGAGTTTTTTGTGAGAATAGCTGTGAAACAGTCAAACTCAATGAATATGACTGGATTCCTGGGAAAATCGTTAGATGTTTCTATGACAAAGATTTCAGGTGACACACTTGTGCTGAATTCTTTAGCATCTTTGCTACTTTTTATTTTTATTTTTTCCCTTTTGGTTTGGCTTTCTACTTTTCATTTCTATTTTTTCCTGTTAGATGTGTTCTAATGTGTTTTTTCTGTTCATTTCATTATGCAGATCTGATATAATTGAATCTGTTTTATGTGGATCCGTATTTCCAGTAGAATTTTCAACTAGTGATATTGTTAAACATTGGGTTGAAATTTTCTCTGGATTTGATAAAGTGGAGGTCAAGGCTCTTGAAAAGATATTGGAGCATAAACAAAGGTAAGCCTGGTTGACTTCTCTGGTTTCTCAACATCAATAATCAATAAAAATTTCATTTGTATGGTATTTCTCTTGTAACAGGTTACAGCTAGAGATGCAGAAGTATCTGTCTCTGAGGCAGAAGCATCAGGTATGTGACTTTGTAAGTTGGAAAGATGAACTTCTCGTAGGGAATTTAACGACAACGGCATTGATTCTTATTTAAATGCAGGATAAAGATGTTCCCGAGGTCCAAAAGAAGATTCGATTCTGTTTCAAAGTAATGTCCCATTCGTTTGGTGACCCCATAAAGGCCGAAGAGAATTTCCAGGTTCTCGAACAGTTAACAGATGCTAATATTTGGAAGATTTTGGCAAATCTTGTTGATCCAAATACTAGCCTCCAGCAAGCACGTGCCTATCGGGTAAAATTAATCAATGATTGATAGATATGTTTTTAATGATGCTTTTTTATTTTGGGAAAATCATTGCTAGAAACTGTGTATACATTAGTCGTTGAAGTGAGCATGAGAGCTATATATTTGAACCTGATGCTCAATTCCTGTGATATATACAATTTACAAATATTTCCTGAACTTGGGTGCTTACTTTCTCCCTTTTTTTATTTTTTATTTTTATTTCTGATTTTAATTCTTTCCAGAATTATCATTAATTGCCTCCAGAGGGTATTGCCAAATACACTGGCTTTCTCTTGCTTTTTGACTATAGATTTGATTAATTATTCTTTCACTTTGCCAGCATTATAATATCAACATTATAATCTTAACACAAGCCTGTATTAAATTATTAACCACTGAACTGGCAACTAGCTTAAACTAAAATTAACGTTAACAATCTTCAGAATCTGATACCACTACATCTGTCTCGAGATCTACTTTCCTGTAGCCGTTACGAACATTATTTCCAGGTGTCAACTGTCAATAAGATGAACTGCATAGATTCAGTGCTGTAATTTCAAACAAGTCATGACTGTTAGGGATCTGTTAGCTATACTCTAGTATTATACTAAGGAACACTATCACAAGTTTCAACATCTAAATGTTAGCCTTGTTGTTATTATGCGTTTTTTAATAAATATTTTTGTAGTTAAATAAAGAAACAGTACCTTGGACTTTGTTATTTGCCTATTGTGAACATTTTTGTTTATTTATTTATTTCTTGTCTGCAGGATGATTTGCTTAAAATACTTGGCGTGAAACATCCTCTCTACGAATTTCTGAATACATTCTCTATGAAGTGCTCCTACGTGCTTTTCAACAAGGAGCATGTAAAAGCAATTCTTGAAGAAATTGTAGCTCAAAAATCTGCAGAGAATGCTCAGTGTACACAGTCTTGCATGAATTTATTGGTGGTAAGAGCATATCATTTTTAGGTCTCTTGGACTGTTGTACGTAGTTCGTTAACATTTATCCATGAATTCTGGGACAAATAATGAATAAATAGTTTCCAGCTTTTGCTTATAATGATGTTGCAAATTGTGCTTTGTGTTGAAGCTGATTAATTGGTATTTGTGGACTTGAGATGATTGTGCATAGTAAGTGCTGATTTTTCCAAAAAGCTGTTAGGAGAAGGGCCAGAAATGATTTTTATTTATATCTCTAATTCAGCCTCTTGAGTGAAAATCCCTTAAGCTTTAAGTCTGAAATAATCAGATTCCCGGATGGAATCTTTGAATTGAGAATGGTAACTGACGTGGATCAAACTTTTGATTGTTTGGTCCCTATATATATATTTGAATACAAGTAACTTATTTTTTATATGTATGATAGGATAAGACTTAATTAATTAAAAGAAGCTTTGATATCCTAAAGGTTTGTTTGATATGTATGATAGGATAAGCCCTAAGGGCTCGTTTGATGGTCAGGATAGGATAGAGGCAGGATATGATATAAAGCTGGATAGAGATAGGATGTGATAAGGACATGATAAACATTAATCCTATCATGTGTTTGATGCGCACATGATAACAAGCATGATATCATTATAATTAAATGAAAAAATTGCTCTCATCATTAACTAAATATTGTAAAAATGACATGTTATTAATTATAATAGAAAATACATGCTATCATTATTTTAAAAATGACAATATTTTAAAAATGGCAGAATATCAAGATAATAAATAAGGATTGATCTTCTAATCCCATCAGGATAATTTCTAACTCAGCTTATACTCAGGATAGAAATTACAATGGAAAGTCAGGATTGGATAGGAAAATGGTTTATTTTATCCTATCCCTTTGGTGCATCAAACATGAGATTTCAACAGGATATGATTAATGTATCATATCCTGTCTCCCTATCCTGACCATCAAACGGACCATAAATGCCTAAGCTGACAGGAAAAGGTTATAGAATAGTTTTTAACAAGTGCCATTGTCATGTGTTTGGAATTTGGATGCTTGTAATTTTTCAGTATCCTTCTCCAATAACTTTATCCTCAAGTATTTCTGCTATGAAACTGTGGTGTGGTTTGCATCAGTGTGGACACACAGATTTAGTATTCAAGAGAAAAATATTTTCTTATTTGAAAATTGTGATAAACTGCAGATAATTGCCCGTTTCTGTCCATTGGTTTTTGGTGGTAGTGAGGAGGAACTGGTGAATCTACTGAAGGATAATAATGATATTATTAAAGTGGGTGTTCTGAATGTTTTAGCTAAGGCTGGTGCTACTCTTCGTAAACAACTTTCAGCAACGGCAAGGTGCTGCTTTTAAAATTGTTAATCTTTTAAATCCATTTCCCTGCAGAATTTCTTATTACCTCCTTGTTTTACGCAGTTCGGTCGACCTTATATTGGAGAGGTTATGTTTAGAAGGCAGCCGGAGACAGGCAAAATATGCTGTCCATGCATTGGCTGCAATAACAAAGGATGATGGCCTCATGTCTCTTTCTGTTCTATACAAGGTTTCATTTAGTTGATTCGTTTATTTTAAACATACTCATTTTTTTTTACTTTCACTATAATTTTTGTCATATCTATACAGAAACTTGTAGATATGCTGGAAGAGAACACACATCTTCCTGCAGTACTGCAGTCTCTGGGGTGTATAGCACAGAATGCAATATCTGTTTTTGAGACTAGAGAGAGTGAAATTAAAGAATTTATAACAAACAAGATTCTGAAAAGCGATGGTGTAAGCATTGAAAATCCCGCTTAATGGTGTGCTTATAAAAATAAATGAAGTATTTGATTTTAATCTGAATGCATGCTTCGCTGTTTCAGAAAGAAGATCACACCAGAACATCTTGGGATGATAAAAGCGACCTTTGCATGTTGAAGGTTGGTAGGACTTAGTCTCTTCTACTTAAGATATTTAAGATACAATTTTGCTCTGTAGGTGCACTTGAAAATACATTGAGCTGGCTTCCCAGTTAACATTTTATTCTATGTTTCTCTACGTGCCCCTTCTTTTTCTTTCTTTGCTGCAGATATATGGCATCAAAACCTTAGTAAAGAGCTACCTGCCTTTCAAAGATGCTCATGTTCGTCCTGATATTGACAGTCTTCTGGATATCCTTAGGAATATTCTTTCTTATGGTGAAATAGCAAAGGACCTGCAGTCAAGGTATGTGACCAATGGATCCTACAATTTGCCAACCGAACACAGCACAAGCAAGATGAAGAAACAGATAACAATTAAGGAAAATAGGGTGCTTTTATTGATAGTAATGAAAATAGTACGATGATAATAGTAGAGAGTTTCTCTAACTACTGCCGGAGTAAAGTTCCGACACAACTCAGTGAGGAATCTTACTTTAGTCCTTAACAGAAAACTTATTCCGTTATGCTCTAAAACTTAGACGAATTCCCCTTTAAATACATATAAAGAGAACATTCTATTATTTAACCCTAATGGGCCTTATCATTTAATCTTAATGGACCACTTACTAATAATCTTCTTAAACCTAATTAACCACCTACTAATTACTTAAGACACCCTCTCATACTGGGTCCTAACACCATGTATTCATTTATGCTCGTTTGCAGTCCAGTTGATAAGGCCCATTTGAAGCTTGCTTCTGCAAAGGCTGTTATTCGGTTGTCAAGGCTTTGGGATCAATATATACCTGTTGATCTTTTCCACTTAACTTTATGGGTAACTCAGGTGGGCTTTTCTTCTGAGCAGTTATAATTTTTAACCAGTTTCATATGTAAAGGCAGAAATCAGTTTGATGAAATTTTCATTTCAATGTTGAAATAAATGATTCTCATTGTCTTGTTTTGAGTTTGTAGACTAGCTTTCCTCAAGCTAAGAAGGTTCTTTTAAGCAAAGTTCATCAATATATTAAAGACCGTGTTTTGGATGCCAAATATGCATGTGCCTTCTTATTCAACATATTTGGATCCAAGCCACATGAATTTGCAGAGGTAAGTTGTTGTGTTGTCTTTTCCACAATTGCAATTTTTCTACTCTTTGACATTAATTTTTAGCTTTTGTTAATGTTAATGCAGGATAAGCATAATATGGCAGACATTATTCAAATGTACTACCAGGCAAAGGCACGACAAATTCCGGTGCAATCAGATGCAAATTCCTTTCCCATATACCCGGAATACATCCTTCCATACCTAGTTCATGCACTTGCTCATAACTCATGTCCCAATGTTGAGGAGTGCAAGGATGTTGGAGCATATGATAATATATACCGGTACATTATTACCCACTTAAGATATCTCTATGCTGAATCTATTTTTAGACACTCCTCGAAAAAAGTATGAAAAGACTCAAACTAATGAAAACCATTAACCTGGAATAGAAGGGATGGAGGCGATTTAGTTTACTTTTAGTAATTAATAATTATGGGGTCCTTTATAATGATTTTATGACTTGTATCAAAGGCCAAGTCTATGGTGCACAAGTCAGACAAGTCTTGCACCATGCAAAAACTTGTTTTCACCATTGGTTCAAATGAGATATATGATGAGACTTATTGATCCAGTGGTGAAAAACAAACTTGTGCATGGTATAAGACTAATTTACTTGCACATTAGACAAAGTCTAAATCAAATGTGTAATGTTAATATTTGGTTCTCATTAGTTTGAACTTGAGTAGAATGCCACATGCTTATTAAATTGAAGATTTTTAAAAAGTTTTTTATGCATACTAGGCTATACAGTATTATTTTCACATGCTATGGAAAGCTTATAAAAATCTTAATTTGGAATCGCACCTTAAAGATCTGCACGGGAGTGTATGCTCAGTGAAGGCTTTGGCTCTGATGCTTTCTTTTTATCTGATTTACTGACTTGTTGTACTTCTAAAATACCTGCTTATATGTTGCTGATTTGAAAGATGAACGAGGATTGCAACTGCACCTATACCTACAAATTTACTTTTTAACAAACCTCATAACATAGAATGTGTTGGGAATGTTAATTTTTACTAAATGTATATTCTGTTTTGACATTTTAGGCAGCTGCACTTAATACTGTCAATATTACTTCAAAGAGATGAAGTTGCTAAGTCAGAAGGAACTGCTAACAAAGAAAAGGAAATTCTATCTACTATCATTTCCATCTTTCAGAGTATAAAACTTTCCGAAGATACAATAGACACCTCAAAGACAAAGGTTGGGAATAATTTTGTCCTTATTTGTAAGTAGTTAAACATTGCAAATTGTAATAGATTATAATTTATATTTTTGGTGAGTGAATTTCCAGAATTCTCATGCAATGTGCGACCTTGGGTTAGCAATAACTAAAAGATTAGTGCAGAAGGATGTTGATTTGCAAGAATTGTCCCATTTGTTGTCTCTACCTCCAATGCTATACAAAGCATTTGAGAAGAAGGAAGGAAATGGCACTGTGGTATGCTCTTTTTTCATCTTTCCTGTCTGCCAAGTATCTTTCTTCATATTGTATAAAATGCTTTCTGAAATTTTTTTATTCTTAGATAGGACCTTTTATTGAATTGAGATTGATTAATATCATTGATGTTACTTGCGTCATATTGTTACCTGAATATGCTAGTTTTATGTTTTAATGAACCATTGATTGTTTGCACATTTGAGTTAATAGAGTCTTGCTACTTCGACTTAACATATGCTATCTGATTGTTTAGTTGATTAAATATGGCTGACGCTTGAACTATTCTATATACAGTAGGATGGTTTTATTACGGGAAAGCATTTCCTTTCAATTATGCTTCATTTCATCTTATTGCTTGATGAATGTGCTTTGGGTGGTTTTGTTTAGATGCTTTGTCACATGTTGAATAACACTACCTTCTTTCAACTGAACAAGTTAGATGCCTTGAGTTAACCAAAACTGAATATGTTGTACTTGTCTTCTCTCAGCTGATGTATTCTTGAAATAAGCTGAACATCATCATCATAATCATAATCATAATTATTATTATTATTATTATTATTATTATTATTATTATTATTATATCTCCGATGGCTTTAATTAATGCAACTGAATCAATCTGGCAGGTAAGTGAAGTGAAAAGCTGGGTTGTGGATGATATCTCCTTGGCTTACTTTGAATCTCTTGAGCTAGAGATGGTATGTTTTATGCAACTGAAAAGTTACTTTTAAAATTTTGATAACCATGTAATTATGCTGCTTTTACATCAGGTTCAATCCCAATTAGTGGAGGATGAATCTTCAAAGGACAATGAAGAAAATGTAACTTTGGGAGTGATGTTAAAGCAAATCAAATCTCAAGGAATTTGTGGCAAAAAAGTGAAAAAAATTAAGCCTGTGCCATCTGAAACAGAAAAGGTTGAAAATGATTTTGCTATCTTGAATATGGCCAGACAAGCTGACTTGGACAACTTAGGGTCATCTACTAATCTTGAAACATGCAATGGTCATGAACATTCTTTAAGTACGAAAACACCGAAGGTTCCAGAGCATGCTACAGGTCGAAAAAGAAAAACTGATGAAACAACACCTGCTCCAGTGTCTAAACGTAATAGTTCTTCCTCTGCTCATGGTAAACCAAGATTATTAACTACTACGTTGAATGCATCTCGTAGAGTTTCAGGAGAAAATTCCCCAGGAGAAAATTTAAGGTTGGATGAAGAAATTAACCCTGATACAGATAGCGAAACTATGGAAAGAATAATGGTCAAAGACTTGTTAGTGTCCTCATTAAAACAAAAACTTAAGGGTTCTGAAAGCCATCATAATGATGATTATGACATGAAGGTACAGACCTTACTCTGCATTAGACTCTGCTAATATAGGATGTAATTTCTCAATGTAGACTGAGATTTATTTACTTTTTTTCTCTGATGCAGAGTCTTGACGATTTGGAACAAAGTGAAAAGACTACAAGTAATAATTCCAAGTCCCCTACATGTTTTAGTAAAAAGACTAAAAGAAAACGTGTTGCAGGATTGACAAAGGTAAACTTTATTTACAAGCTTTTCCACTTTCTGTATTTCATAGTTGTGTTCCTGCCTGTCTCTTTGGTCATTTTGTTTGATTTGGTTTACCATCTACAGTGCGCAATGAAAAGAGGAGAAATTGACAGTGAAGATCTAATTGGTTGCAGAATTAAAATTTGGTGGCCTACGGACAAGAAGTAAGTGATTTTGAAAACCTTAATTTCTTTTCGAATGTAGTTCTCATGTTGATGTATCAATGTTTTATAGGTATTATGGAGGCACTATTAAGTCTTATGACTCTTTAAAAAGAAAGCATGTGGTAAGCTAAATATGATTAACTTCCCTCTGAATTCAGCACAAAGATTTCCTGCTTGCTATCTGTTTGTTATTTACAATTCTGATACATGTTACTGATGTCATGTGGAAGATATTATACGATGACGGGGATGTAGAAATACTCCGTTTGGAAAGGGAGCGCTGGGAGCTTTTGGACAAGGGTCGCAAATCTACTAAGGTTTCCAGTTTTCCTTTAGTGCTCTTCCTTTCTCTGAAGTAATTGTTCATTTTTCATTTCCACTAGAAGATATCAGTTATGATTACTTGTTCATTTTTCATTTCCTCTAGAAGATATCAGTTATGATTAATTAAAATCAGAATATCTGATGCATTTTATTTTTGAATTTCTTACCAGAAGATAAAACGCTCTTCACTTGAAATGTAAGTATTCCGTTAACAAATTAGTCTTTATTTTAGTTGATTGTTGAGTTGTGTCTACACTGGCTACTTAACTTTGTCTTATACCCTATTTGGTATGCTGTCTCCATTTCATGGACTGATGTTTTATATTGCTCTGTAGTTCTGGGCACAAACTTAATGGTTCAAGTGGCTCACCAAGTAAAAAGAAAAAAAAGATGTGAGTCGAAACAGATGAGATCGTTATTACACATCTTTGATTTGTTTTTCTGTTCTAAATTCTAATCACTGTCATTTGTATACCTGCTTTATAGAGTTAATGGTAAACAATCTCCAAGCAAGCCTGCAAAACCTAGAAAAAAGTATGCATCAAAAAGTGATTTCTATCAAGAGGAGGCCAAAGAGACTTCTGAGATATCAAATCCTGAAGAGACCATGATCTCTAAAGCGGATGAGACAGACTCAGGTAATGCATCTTAAAATATATGATATGGGTCACTATTAGATTGATAATTTGGTTTAGAAATGAATGTTACACCCATGACTTGTGCTTCATTTTTGTTTCATCTCTATTTCTCACCAATTTTATTTGCTAGGTGGTTCAGAAGAGGAACTGACAGCAGTGTACAATGAAATCACAAAAAAGGGGAAGAAATCTAACAAGAAAGTAAGATCAGTTCCCAGAAGAAAGCAGCTCAAGAAAACCAAGAACTTTCGTCATATCGAAGAATCAGACGATGATAAGCGAGATTATAATGAGAGGATTTCTGAAGATAGAGAGAGTGTCCCGCACTATAGCTCAGAAGAGAAGAAAGTGGATGAATCATCTGAAAGGGAAAGTGTTCATGGTGAAGAAGAATCAGAGTCTGAAGGGGAACAAGATAATAGCAATGTGGGGGATAGTCCTGGAGAAACGGAGAAATCACATATTGAGCCATCAAGTCCTGATGATGTCAGCATAGCTGAGATTTCTGACGACATTCCTTTGGTAAATAACTAAGCCTTTGCATAACTTGTCTGTTTTATTGTAATTGCTCTAAGCTCATCGTTGAGAATGACTGATTCAGATCAAATGGAATTGTCGGATGGGGAAGAAAAGCTCAGGGAAGGTGCGGTGAGCAGTTTAACAGTTGAAGCTTGTTTTTTGTCAAGATAGTTGCAGAGGCGGTGCTGTAGAAATACAGGCGTCGATGTGAATGAAGATGACTGCTGAATTGGGGATCTATAGTTATGAACATACTTATAAATATGCTTTGCACATCTTGTTGCAGTCACCCTGTAGAATGTAAAATTACACTGGTCATTCCATCGTTCAGAAAGGAAAGTTTGAAAGGTTTTATAGGGGTGTGTTTATGCTAAATGACCTTTTGTTAGTACAGGTGATAGGTTCAGCATATGATTCATTAAGGTGTTGACATAGATGATATAATTGACCGGGACAAAATCAACAATGTGTACAGATATACGTGGGGATAACTGCATTCATATATTTCGCATATTTATGTTTATACCTCTTCAGTGTTAATTGATGAAACTTTTAAGGACTGCCATACTATCAACTCCTTAACTGTAAGGAATCGTGGACACCAAAAACAGGGTGAAGAGTTCAAGATTTGTTTCTAAATCACCCGGAGGACAGTGGGATTAATTTAACATGATTCATGTTTAACATTTACAAATTTAACTAAAATATTCATATAAATATTGCATAAATTATAGTACTTGATTATAACGTTAGTTTTTAATCATGTATCGGTTACTCACACTTAAAATGACAGTAACAAATACAACTAAACAAGTACAACTTCCCAAAACATGAATTTGGGGACGTTTTTTGGTCAAAGAATTTGCGAATCTTAATTAGGATTTGGATCTTATGCACAGGAAGAAATATGCAGTTTAAGAGCGGTTGATACTATACCTTCATTATTGATGGAAAAAAAATACTACCTCTTGTTTCTAATTAATGACCGAGGGAGTACATACAATTGCGGAGTCTAAAAGGAATTAAATTTAATAATATTAGTATTGAGAATTAAATTAGACTTTACGGGCTTTTATAGTTATTTAAACATGTTTAGAAAACACTACAAAAAAAAACATGTTTAAAAAAACATTGTTCTTTTTTTCTCCAAAAATATTTGTTATACTCCCTCCGTCACATAATAACTCTGTTTGGTAAGGATAAAAAATTAGCTTATAGCTTATAACGAATAGCTTACAAGTTCATTTGACCAAAAATGCTCTGTTTGATAATGTTTTTCCACCACGAACTTATAGCTTATTTCAAGAGCTTATTAGCTATTTTTCAGACGCTATTCCAAGTAGCTTTTGAGCTTATAGCTTATAGCTTTTCACTTTTTCTTCCACTTTTACCCTTATTATTTCATATAAATTTCATTTTTACCCACTATAATTTATTGTAATATAGCTCCATAATAAATACTACTGCCTTTT
>Ga0228710_1001653_pt1 | contig 33928 bp, 21 predicted proteins | sample MedpolnodulmetaG_FD_177995 | JGI IMG/M metagenome (GOLD analysis project Ga0228710, IMG submission 177995) | Root nodule microbial communities from Medicago polymorpha collected in Santa Monica, California, United States - pink nodules | ecosystem: Host-associated > Plants > Roots > Nodule... | reverse complement strand
GGGTCCGGGAAGGGGTCCCACCATTTGGTGTATTGTACGCAGCCTTACCCTGTTTTTTACACAAGAGGCTGTTTCCAGGACTTGAACCCGTGACCTTCCAGTCACATGACAACAACTTTACCAGTTGTGCCAAGGTTACTAACTTATAATGTACTAAATATGACTGCAAAGAATAATTCAAAATTTCGAAGGATACACATGAGTTTACTTAAAAGTAGGGACCGAAAATGGTGACGGAAAGTATTTGAGGGACTAAAACTTGATGAAATTTTTTAGAGGGACCAAAAACTTAATTAACCATTAATTAGATTTTAATTTTTTACGGCAAAAGCCAACAACCTGTTTTTACATGTTATGTTACTATCAGAAATTGACTTTTGTATGTGTATTAACATGAAACATTTGTTTCTTAATGGAACATGAAACTATGTTTAAATGCCTTCCGGACGGAATAAAAGAAAAGAAAAGTCTTCATAATCTGTTGACTAAGGAACGATGTTGGTTGTAACTTTTTATGTATATTACGTCTGATCTTCTAGGGCCTCTAGTTGCTTTTCTCTCTCAGAATGACGTCACTTATGAGTGACCATTTGAAACCTCGGCAAAGGTCAATCAATGGTTGGTATGTATTAGTTGCAGCCTTAATCACATTTGTCTGTTAAGAGTGAATTTATTGAAGGATGCTGTGGTGAACATCCAAGTTGGGCTTTCTTAAAATATGTTTGGTGGAAACCAAGTGATTGGGCTCAAGTGGTTAATGAGCTTCACCAAAGGACGAATCGTTCGGGAGAACGCGAGCTCGATTCCTGGGTGTAACAATTCTTGGCCAGGCTTTACTTACCTCAGGGCTGAACTCCGGATTACTAGGGCCCCTTTCCCCTAGGAACCGGAGGGTTAACACCCAAAAAAGAGAACATTTGGTGGAAAACCTTGATTTGATGCATCATAATTTGAAATATTTGAACCGTGTCTTTCCTGAGTTGTTTTTATCTGCTCTACTTTCTTTCACGCCTTTCTTGATGCTTGGTAGCTGTGTATGATTGTTGGCTAATGGCTCAAATTTTGGTGCAGCGACCCTTCTATGAAAGATGGAAGATGCTTGAGAAAGAAGTGATTGAACCTAGGAATCACGAACGACATCAGATATACCAGAGCAGAAATCCTTACTACAGATATGATCTGGAACCATTCAGGGCATGCATCTTGAACCTTATATTGATCACAACATACTTGAAGCCTCATTTTTCTCTTATGGCTTACCGTTGATATTTTTGAAATGTTTTTTAGGTAAGGAGGAAAGATTTTTGGTTGCTCTCTACTGTCACAAAGCTTTTGAAGGAATTCATTAAAAAACTCTCACATGAGGCAGATGGTCTTATATTTCAGGTGAGTTGTGAATGGTGATCAGTGATAACCTTCATTGTACTAGACACTAGAATGAGAATAAATCTCTGTGGCTGATTCTTGATGAGAGACTGGTTCAAGATTTGGAAGGATTGGTCCATTCCTATTACTTCCAAATCCTTGTTAACATATGTTCTTTTCCTTCTGTTTTGGATTCAATGAAGTTTGTTCCTGATTATATCACTTACCAGGGTTGGGATGATCCTTATGTACCACGTACTCATGAAGGACTCTTAAAGTGGAAATACGCCAATTTAAATTCAGTTGACTTTCTGTTTGAGGTTATCATCACCTTCTTTTGTATGGTGTTTTGGAATTTCTGATATTACTTGGTCAGTTGTTTGATATTGATGCCGCCATCTAATTTTTAGCTGCTTCCATCGGCAGGTTGAAGGTGATCGGGAGCTACTTTTTGTTTATGAGCGGGGAAAGAAGAAACTCTTGGATGGGAATAAGGTTGCTTTCAAAGGTCAGACGAAGTTCATTTATTTTATATGTCCAACTTTGTTTTTATAATTATGTTGTGTGTCTGTAGAATAGGAAATTTAGACAGTCATGGCATTTGGGACGTAAACACGTTAGAGCTAAATTGCTTGAATTTATAACCTGGCTTGCAGAAATGATGTTCAAGCTTGATTCATTTAATTAAACAAGCTAAAATTAAGGGTTTGTGCTTGGCATGTTTGAATTTGAAGCTTGAGCATGGCTTTAGTTTACTTATGGCTTAACTATCTATTCCATTTATATTGAATAAAAAGTATAATTCTCTAGGTCAATGTAAATAAAATCGAAATTCAATTCTCTAGGTCAATGTAATGTAATAAATAAAATTGAAATTCCCATGTCTCAGTTATTAAAGTCAAGATTATAAAGCCCGACTCATTTAAATAATCATATTTATTTTCTAGCATGTGTATGTTTGTTTAACTTAACAAAGTTTGATTGAATATGCATCATGTTATGATTAAATAATTCATGAATAGGTGCATTTGCATATTTAATGATGCTATTTATTTCTTAATGCGACACATGTTAATATCAGTTTCTACTCTAGTGCCCACCAAAAAGTGGGTTGAGAAGGATGATGCTTTTTTTTTGTTTACAAGAAGGATGATGCTTTTTTTTTGTTTACAAGAAGGATGATGCTTTAGTAACACTAATACATGATGTTGTCTTTTGTTTTAATTCAATATTATTTTGTTTTTTTCTTCTTCTTGAAGTCCACAATTCATAGTTTGTTTTATTTCAATTTCACTTGATTTAATTGCTTTCTGGTAACATTAAATCTGCAGATGGCACAGAACCCTCATTTTATTCCGGAAAGATCATCGAGTGTTCTTGGGATTTTGATAACCTGGAATGGATATTCTTGCGAATTAGAACAGATAAATCAACTCCAAATGAGTTTAATACTTACAGAAAGGTCCAATACTAACTCCCAATTTTTAGTTTCTTTCATCTCTAAATCTGTACTTGGATTCAGCTATTTACTTAATTTTATAGGTGATGCGAAGCATAAAAGACAACATCACAGAGGAAGACTTGTTGAATGAAATAAATGAGATAATTCGCCTTCCCATGTATGCGGACAGGATAAAAAGTGATAGTAAAGCAAATCAGATTGCTCATGCCGCAAAGCAGCGAAGGTGATTCGTTGTGGTTAGATAGGGACTCATAATGCCTTAAATTATTTCACTGGTGGGAGAATGAGATGTTTGTAGTGTAGGAGATCAGGTGAAAACATAATCATATGTAACCATTGGTGTTTGCTTCTGGTATTTATTGGATTTGGCCATCATCCAAAGGTTGCTTATGTAATTAGTTGGTCCTTGCAGCAGTGCTGCCGAGTTGCGTGACAAATTTAATTCTGAATCCATTTCCTGTAGTTGTCTAGATCAATAGGGTAGGTTTAGGATATTATTGTATATTATCAATTTTATTTTTATTTAGTGATTATAAGTTATTCAAATGGTAACTGTTGCTTCTCAGAATCAAGTTCCCTTACATTGGTTAGAATTTTCTATGTATGTGATGAACGTTGGTTAGAATTTTCTGTATGTGAATATTAATTTAACTACTAGCAGCAAGCCTTCCATTCTTTTTAGGCGCCAAGTTTTAATTCATGCATTATGCAGTATGCACTCAAGCACTTGTCTCAGATTGTGACTTGACAGTATGTTTGATGTTGTGCCTCAGTTTTTTTTTTTGTGGTTAACTACGTTGCCACTCTCTCAAGTAGCTCTCAAAACCATCAAAAGTCAGAAGTATTAACTGCATATTTTGTATTCGTCTTTTGCAACATTTAAAACAATAATTTTTTTAGTAAAAAACATACTAATTTAATAAATTATTATAAAATGAAAATACTTCCTTATTCGATAAGGGGTTTGTCTTTTTGAGTAAGTAAAAGGTTATTCAACTAGGTTGTGCGATCAATCGTTACTTGTTGTACTTGGAAAAATATTTTCAATTACGATTCTTTTTGACATGTGATGTGTGTTCTGGAGATAACGTTATGTAGGTGACTCTTTAGTTTCCACAGCCTGGAATTCTTCTAACCATAACCCAACTATCGCCTTAAGCAAGGTTAGAGAGCATTCTATCATTTTTGATCAAGAGGTCTTTGGTAATATTTTTAAGAGGAAAAGGAAAGTTGAGAGAAGACTAAAAGGCGTCCAAAACTACCTTGATAGAGTTGATTCTCTCCACCATGTACTTCTTGATAAACAGTTCAAAATGAGTATATCACATTCTTTCTCAAGAAGAAATGCATTGGTACCAAAAATCTAGGGAACAATGGGTCAAATTTGGTGATAAAAATAGCTCTTTCTTTCATGCTCAAACCATCATCAGAAGAAAGAGAAATAAAATTCACATGCTTCAGCTACCCAATGATATTTGGTCTAATGACGACTCCATTCTACAAAATGAGGCTCAAAGTTACTTTAAAAATCTTTTCTGCAGCAACCACCATAGCCACAACCAACCTTTCCTTGAAGGTAACCATGCAACCATTGACCACAATAGCAAAAAGATTCTTACTGATCCTATCACTAAAGCTGAAGTGTTTGCAGCTCTGAACTCTATGAAACCTTATAAGGCTCCTGGCCCAGATAGTTTTCAATGTATTTTCTTTAAGCAATATTGGCATGTAGTGGGAGAAGACATTTTTCAGTTGGTTAAAACAGCCTTCATCTCAGGTTATTTTAACCCAGCAATATCTGATACTCTAATTTCTCTCATCCCAAAAATTGATCCTCCAAATACTTTCAAAGATTTCAGGCCCATCAGCTTATGCAACATTGTTTATAAAATCATCACTAAAGTCTTGGTCAACCGCCTTCGTCCTATTTTGGATATTATTATTGGCCCTCACCAAAGCAGCTTCTTGCCAGGTAGAGGTACTTATGATAATGCTGTTGTTTTGCAGGAAATCATTCATTTTATGAGAAGATCGAAGAAGAAAAAGGGTTTTGCAGTCTTCAAGCTTGATCTTGAAAACAAGCTCATCATTACAATCAAGCTCCCTGACATTAAATCTTGAAAACAAGCTCATTTTATGAGATTTTCTTAAATCCTGCCTTCAAGATTTTGGCTTCCCTGACATTACAATCAAGCTCATCATGCATTGTGTTACCTCCTACACTCCCTCTATTCTTTGGAACGGAAACAAAATGCATTCTTTCAAGCCTTTTCATGGTCTTAGACAAGGGGGCCCTTTATCTCCTTACTTATTCATCCTTTGTATGGAAAAGCTCTCCATTGCCAGCAACAAAGCTGTTCTGCAAGGCGATTGGGACCTCATTCAACTCTCCAACAACGGGCCTCGATTGTCTCACTTTCTCTTTGCTGATGATGTCCTTCTCTTCACCAAGGCTAAACTGAGATTCATCACTGATTTATTTGATCACCTCAGTCGGGCCTCAAGTTTGAAAATTAATTTGAATAAGTCTCGAGTTTTCTATTCTACAGGTTTTCCTCAAGCAAAAATTAATAGACTTACTTCAATTTCTGGCATAAGAAGTACCACCTCCTTGGATAAATATTTGGGTTTTCCTATTCTAAAAGGAAGAGCAAAGAGAACTGATTTCCTCTTTATTATTGATAAAATGCAAAAGAGGTTAGCATCTTGGAAAAACAGGTTGTTAAACAAACCCGGAAGATTGGCCCTTGCTTCATCGGTCCTTTCTTCCATTCCTTCTTACTACGTGCAGATTGCTTGACTTCCTCAAAATATATGTGACAACATCGATCAAACCACCCGTAATTTCATTTGGAGAGATAGTAACAATAAAGGCATTCACTTGGTTGGTTGGTATAAAATTGCCCGTCCTAAATATCAAGGCAGTTTGGGAATCAGAACAACCAGGGAAACTAATATTTGTCTCCTAGGCAAGCTTATTTGGGATATGATCCAATCTTCTAAACTTTGGGTGGATCTTCTCTCTAATAGGTACGTTGTTGGTCCTAAAACCCTACACGCCTCAACTCATCCTAGAGATTCACCCACTTGCTATTCCATCATGCAAGCTAAAAATGTTCTCAACGATGGTTTCTCTTGGCGTGCGAGATCGGGTAATTCTTCCTTTTGGTTTTGTCCTTGGAGCTCCCTTGATTTATTAGGATCTATTGTTCCCTACATAGACATACATGATTTGCAGTTGAGAGTTAGAGATGTGTTATCCACCAATGACCCTCATCTTTAGGTTTTGTACTCCCACCTCCCTCTTCAGGCTTCTGAATTTATTAACAACATGCATATTAAGTTCAATCCCTCCATTGAAGATGCTTTCATTTGGAATTCCAACAAAAATGGTACCTACACTACTAAAAGTGGTTATTCCTGGCTGTTGTCCCACACAAACACGGTAACTCATTTTAACACTTCTCTCTCTTGGTCTTGTATTTGGAAATTAAAGCTTCCGGAAAAGCTTAAGTTCCTTTTTTGGTTGGCTTGCCACAATTCTGCCCCTACTCTCCTTCTACTTAACCATAGAAATATTGCTCCTTTGGTTGTTTGCTCTCCTTGTGGTTTGGAAGATGAGACTTTCCTTCATTGTGTTCATGATAGTACTTTCTCTCGAGCTATTTGGCATCATGCTGGCTTCCTTGACACGAGTTTCTTTGCAAATATGGAGGTGTCTGTTTGGTTGAAAGATGGTTCTATGGGAACTCAATCCTTCCTTTTTGCTTCTAGTGTTTGGTGGGCTTGGCGTCACCGTAATCTTATGTGCTTAAACAATGAGAATTGACATATAAACCGCCTCGCCTACAACATTCATAGTATGGTTGATTCTTTTAAATCTTGTTATGCGGTTATCACTAATGTTATACATACTGATAGATTCATTAAGTGGAACAATGGTAACCATTATTGCGCCATCCTTAATGTTGATGAAAGTTGTCTGGGCAGCCTGGTGAGAGCTGGCTATGGTGGAGTTATTCGAAATTATGCAGATTTTTATTTGTCAGGATTTGCTGGTTATATCAATGACTCATCTGACAACTTGTATGCAGAGCTTTACGCTATCTACTTGAGTCTTATTTTGGCCAAAAGCTTGAACATAACTGAGTTAGTTTGCTATTATGATTCTCTGCTTTGTATCAACCTTCTAAAAGGTCCCACTCTGAGGTTCCATGTATACGCGGTCTTGATTCAAGATGTGAAGGATTTGATTGAGGAATACACTGTCACTATCTGCCACACCCTTAGAGAGGGAAATCAATGTGGAAATTTTTTGGCTAAGCTTGGAGCCTCTTCAGATAATGAGCTGCTTCTCCATGCCTCCCCTCCGGAAGCTCTTCTGCCTCTCCTTCAGATGGATGCAGCTGGAACCTTTTATTCTAGAGAGTAGTCTCTAGTTTTTCCTTTTTCTTTTCCTGTTTCGCTTTGTTTTTCCTTTTCTTTTAGCTTTGTAACCAAAAAAAGAGATCCTCTCTATTTTCTAAAATAAACGACGGACATCTACATCACTATTATAAAACTATAATGAGGTGTGTTATTTGAACAATTATTTCAATGATAACTTATGAGACAATTATAATTTAAAAAAAAAGTGGTATTGACACAATAATCAAAACAATTGAGAGAAAGTAAAAACATAATGTGAATATGAGAGAGAAAATTGTTACAAAAGTTGACAAAAAATGGTTGTACAAATATCATTTCTCAACTATAATAAATGACATTACCATTAATTTTTGAAAACAGAGAATATCTCTACTCCAAAATTATATGGTAGCGTCTATTACTATAATGTTGGAGTAAATACATGGTGTGAATGCACGTATTCATCATAAATGGTATTAATCTCTACTCATATCTATTCTACACGACTAATAAAGGGGAAAAAATTACAACAAAAATATTTGTAATAGTAATAATATATAATAATATATACTTTTCTTTTATTGTGTAGACAATTGAGTCTTCTTAGCTTATGTAGGTTGGTTCATATGATAAGACGTTGTCTCATATTTCACAATGACATGATTTCATACCATGCTCTTATTGATCGTTGCCAATGTTAGAGAACCTTGATGATCTACACATTTTTTGTTAAAAAAGGTTTAAATGTAGTTTTGATTTCCATTTTCAGCAAAATCGCAATTTTGATCCCCCTATTTTTAGATTGGACAATTTTGATCCTCATTTCAAAAATTTTGACCAACCAATTATTTTGACAATTCAATATGAAAGACACGATGATTTATTAGAGGATATGACATGAAAATAAATGCTTTACTTAATTATTTAGAGTCTTCAATAATATGTTAAATAAGTTTTGACCAATTATAAACCAATCATAAAAAGACAAAAGAAGAGAAATTAAAATGATATAAAGAGTTGAGAGTGAATAAATTTACCATCACATCACATATGATTGGTTTATTGAAATTTTTAGTGACATAAGTTTTATGAGACTGTTTGAGAGAACTTATATAAACAGCTTATAACAATTTTCAAAAGCTCTTTTCAACTATTTTAATAAGTTATCTAATATAGCTTATAAAAACAACTTTCTATATCACAAACAAAACACAATTTAACCTTTATTTCACGCTTTGTAATAGAAATCGCTTTTATTGGTTTATATATAAGCGCTTCTCATGATTAGCTATAATTTTCAAATAAGCTGTGTTATAAGAAAAAAAATAAAATAAAATAAAATAAAATTGAGTGTTGGGAAAATATAATAATAAATAAAAAAAAGACAATTTTGAGAGTCCAATTGGTGTCGTCCCCTTTCTTTGATACTGGTTTGAAACTGTAAATCCAAAGAGCATTGATTTTTCCTTCTACACTCAGATCGGAGTCAATGCTAAACCCTTTCTACTTCAATTCTAGTTAGGGTTTTCAATTTCACACAATTCAATGCTTAATTGATCATCAAATCAATCTTCAATCTTTCAATTTGGCGTAACCAAATCCCTAATTTGTTCTTATGAAACCCTTTTCATCCAAAAAAGTTCTTCTTTTTCTTCTTCTACTCTGCACTTTTTCATCCTCCGTTTTCTCCGTGGAGGATTCCAAGAAGAATAATACATTCCGGGAACGTGAAGCCACCGATGATGCACTCGGATACCCTGAAATGTAGTTACTCATAATTGCATTATTCGTTTGATTTCGTTGATTTAGTTTTTTTGTTGTTGAGTTTTTGATTGGTTTTTGTTATGTTGTTCAGAGATGAGGATGCTTTGGTGAATTCAAAATGTCCTGTGAATTTAGAGTTAAGATGGCAAACGGAAGTTAGTTCCAGTGTTTATGCAAATCCCTTGATTGCTGATATTAACAGGTAATCTTTGTGTGTTTTTGTGGTTGAATTGCATGAATGTGGTATGTGTTGATCTTTGTAGCACGGACACTGACACGCGGCACCGATAATAATTTGAGAAAATTACATAATTCAATGTAGTTGCATATGTCAATTAATAAAACAAAAACCTGCCATAAAATAAACTCACTGTCTTGAATATAGGGTAGTTTGATACAAATATACATCAATTGTTTTGAAATAAGGGAACTTTGACACAAACTCTCCCCTCCAAAACCCTTCAATTAAGTTTTTATGCACTTTTGAAAAAGTATTAATGATAAAGTTAAAGGGTATTTTGGTTATGTATACATTATTAGTTAAACAATTTGTTAGCATGTCTGTAAAAACCTTAAACTACCAAAGAAAAGGAACGTAGGGAGTAGCTTAATCTTGAGTATTGCTTGCTTTCTTGTGTCGTCAAATCAAATCACTGCGATTTTGTTTTGACAGCGATGGGAAGCTTGACATAGTGGTTCCCTCTTTTGTTCACTACCTGGAAGTTCTAGAGGGCACCGATGGAGACAAAATGCCAGGTAAAAAGTCCATCTTTCATTTTTTTTATAAGACGTGTGTATCAAGATAAAATTTATGTTCCTTGTCCTGATGATATTTGTGTTGTAGCTAAATTTTGGTTAGTTATGTTTGTAATATGGATGTAGCCTTGAGATTTGTTGAAGGGATTTAGATTAAGACAGAATTTAGAGGGCCATAAGAGAAGGAATTAGACGATAGTTAAGAAGAATACTAAGTTACTAACCGGTGTTCTATGACCAGAGAGAAGCAAATGACGCAGAAATGATTCTCTGTCCCATGTGTGGCTTGAATTTTCATCGTAACCAATATTTCCTAAAAATTTCAACATGCCTGTTTGCACTACTTTTGTAAGCTGGTGTAATGGCTCAGCTCTTGATCATTAACTATACTTGAGCTACATAGTGTGTCACACAAGGGTAATGGCTTATTTAATTTGTTTTTCCTTTCACACGTGGGTAATGGCTTAGCATCGGTGCCGTCATATTATTGATTCATGTTGGATATTGATTCTTAATACAACTCTCCTCTTTTACTGGCTTAGATACTAGTCTTGTAAAGTTTGGCTTAAAGGTATGACATAACACCATAGGCAGAATGGCTCCTTGTACTGTTAGGGTGTGATGTAGATAAAGTCCTAAAGGGTTAGGTTGTGATGTATATAAAGAAGGGGAAGGAATGATAGAGAGGGCATCATGTCAATTGAGAGAGTTAGGTCTTCTGGACATTGGGTGGTGTAGACCTTTGAAGTTCTGCAAGCTGTACTGTTATAAGAGGACATCTTCCCTAAATATGCTAACAAAAATACTAGTTTCTATTAATTGGTATCAGATCTCTGGTATTGGAGATTCGGGTCCTGCATATTGACAAATTCAGAAGCCGCTGTTCATATTCAACAAGAATGAAGGATCCCATTCTTATCATTCTTGGAGAATTGAAGGAACTTGGGGGTTTTAGAGAGAATTCAACAAGCAATGTCTAAAAATCCCAATCGTTGACGGAGAAGAAACTTATCTATAGTTAATAGTTCTGAACGGAAGCCTAAGGAAGGATAGGATGTTATATTGTTAGGAAAGGGTGGTCTGAAGAGGACCAATGTAAATGGGTTTTTAATGTTCAGCTAATCATTGCAAATGCTAATGATCAGCACCTGTCCTTATTCTGATAGATCATCTGGTGTTCGATTTGACTTTATTCAAATCATTCTTCTTCTTGGTTTTTTAGGCTGGCCTGCTTTCCACCAATCCACTGTGCATTCTAGTCCACTTCTATATGACATAGACAAAGACGGCGTGAGAGAAATAGCTTTGGCAACCTACAATGGTGAAGTGCTATTTTTCAGGTGAGCTTTATACAGTTTCCAATTTTTTCTTCCATTTACAAATTATCCATTGCTTTGAGGTGCTTTTATTAAGGTTGTTATAATGATTTTTCATTTTTAGGGTTTCCGGTTATATCATGTCAGACAAGCTTGAGGTCCCACGTAGGAAAGTGCTTAAAAATTGGCATGTGGGTTTGAATAAGGATCCAGTGGACCGTACCCATCCTGATGTTCATGATGACCAACTTGTCCAAGAAGCTACTATCGCGAATTCTATGTCCCGTAAGTTTCTGCTGTGCTTATCGCTTAGATAATTGTTGGATATAGGCATATAGCTAAAAAAATCCTTATATTTTCATTATCTACACAATAAAACAGCTTTTAACAGAGGATTCAATCACTGTAGCAGCCACGAAGTTTCTGCTGTCTCTAATAATTTTGGATTTCATGTGATTGTGGAATGTATTTTTATCTAATCTAATTTTATTTTTGGGTGATGATTCTCCTTGTAGAAATGAATGGAAGCCACCACGAAGTTAATTCCTCAGCTGCCACATCAACAGAAAGTCACCCTGACACAAAAAGTGTGTCTAATCCAGAGCCTGAAAAGAAAATAAATGGAAGCCAATCAGAGGAGAGTATTAACACATCAACAGAAAGTCACCCTGATACAAAAAATGTGTCTAATCCAGAGCCTGAAAAGAAAGTAAATGGAAGCCAATCAGAGGAGGGTATTAAGATGCCAACAGTTGCTGATAATTCATCTGTCAGTGCTGGTTCTGTGGAGACTGTTAATGCAGACAACAAGACTAGCACTGGGAGGCGACTGCTGGAAGATAACAACTTAAAAGGAGCCGAGCAAGTTGGTTCTGAATCCAAAGGTAAGGAAGAAGTTCATGCTGCAACTGTGGAAAATGAGGAAGGACTGGAAGCAGATGCTGATTCATCTTTTGAGTTATTTCGCAATAGCGATGACCTGGCTGATGAGTACAACTATGATTATGATGATTATGTTGATGAATCATTGTGGGGTGATGAAGAATGGATTGAAGGGAAGCATGAGAAATTAGAGGATTACGTGAATATTGACTCACACATCTTGTGCACTCCTGTTAGTTCCTCCTACACCTTTTAATTTTATTTTATTAATTTACAGTTTATCAATTCTGCATTTGTGGAAGTCCCAGGGAAAGTATAAACAAGTCGTTTTCTTGCCTTTTCCAGGTCATTGCAGATATTGACAATGATGGCGTAATGGAAATGGTTGTTGCTGTTTCTTATTTTTTTGACCAAGAGTGAGTCTATCCTTGCACTTTATTTTTAAATTTCATTATGTTTTTGTTTGCTTTCTTTATCATAACAGTGTTGTGATTGGAACTCATAGTTATGTGAATAGGATGGTAGCTGACTAGCTGACTAGTTGTGCACCTTTAGCTGACTATTTTGGTTCCTATCATAATGAACCCAACAAAAATAGGATATAGGAATTTTAGACTTTAATTACTTCAAAAACAAGGTTGCTGCTGCTTGAGCTTTGCATCACAACCAATATTTAAGTTGAGCTTAAAAAATAATTGCATTGCCAGAGAACTCAATATAACTGAGTTTTTCTTTTTTGGTTGAATTGGCACCCAGTTCTCTAAAACATTTTCTGACATCCCTTTGCAGCTGTATACAATATTGAATAGCTAAAAACAAAAGATATATTATAATTTTAATTGATTACTGATTATCAAAAGATGAATCATAAATATTCAAAATGTCTTTCTGATTTGTTAAAATAATACTTATCTGCAAGATGAATCAACTTACTTCAGAAACGATAAGCCACCTGCTGGGAGCTTCGGAGATGTGGCGTTTTAACAGATAATTGTGTTAATAATATTCTACAAGAGGAATATCAAAGGAACTCGCGGTTTTCTTTTTAATCCAGTAATTACCATTCCTTCTATTAATTGCAATCAAACTCAGCCCAATCTTTTACACAAAGGATTGGCTGAATATAATATACAATACGAATATGCTTATTGTATGTGCATGTGTGTGTAATAAATTTTATATATTTTTTTTATTAATTGGCAGCATAGAATAGATAGATAAATAGTTATCTAAGTTCTAGATATACACCAGGTCTTCAATGAAAAAAATAAAAGGCACAAGAATAAAGCATTCAATCAATCATCTTTAAACAAAACAGAGCATTCAATTTGGCTCTGTTTTTGTTAATCCGGTTTTTGAGAAGTTTTTGATGCATTAGGTTTTTTACTGTAATAATATACATAGCTCAGTGCAATATGATTTTTGACAATTATTGGTTTTCTTAACAAATGAGTATTTGTCAATTTAGTGGTCTGGTGGTAATTAGCAATGTTTAAGCTGACAGGTATTATGACAACCAGGAGCATATGAAAGAATTGGGCGATATTGACATTGGGAAATATGTTGCTGGTGGTATTGTTGTTTTTAATCTGGACACAAAACAAGTTAAGTGGACTGCAGAACTTGATATGAGTACAGATACAGCAAACTTCCGAGCGTACGTATATTCTTCTCCAACTGTTGTAGACTTGGATGGTGATGGGTATCTGGACATTCTTGTTGGAACTTCTTATGGCCTATTCTATGTGTTAGATCATCATGGTAATGCCTGGAGCCTGCTTCTCTGCTACTCACTTCTATTAAGAAAGTGTTTTTTTATATGCTTCTATGCGGTCTTCATTGATTTTCTCTGGGACTTCTGTTTATTATTGATTTTTTAGTTATCAATCCCAGATAGTAGCACAACCACCCTTACAAGGAGATTCATCTCCATTCCAACCATTACAATTTACTGTTTTAAATTATTTTGTATAGAGGATTCTTCCCCAAGTTTCATCATTATCAAATACAGACCAGAAGTGTTTCTTTTCTGTGATCCTATTAGAATTTCATTTATGCTTCTTTCTGCTGTTCTATTGCAGTTTTTTGACAGTAAAGTTTTGCATTGCAAAGTTGGACATTTTTTGGCTCTGAAATCTTAAAATACGGGACTTTTTTTTTATAAGCTCAATTAGGACGGCTTTTTTTTTCTTCGTGAATCGTAATTAGGGGTTTTAATTTGGGACTTTTTAGCAATGTCTTTGTTTATTAGTCGAACAGAAGCTTTGGAATCAAATATATATTTTCTTTGGTTTATTAAATGCTAATAGTTTTTTTTTCCTCAAATAGGTAAAGTTAGAGAGAAGTTCCCTCTTGAAATGGCCGAGATTCAAGGAGGTGTTGTTGCAGCTGATGTTAATGATGATGGAAAAATTGAGCTAGTTACTGCTGATACACATGGAAATGTTGTTGCATGGACCCCAAAAGGAGATATAATATGGGAAAAGCATCTGAAGAGTCTTATTCCACATGTAATGTACTATCTCAATCTTCCTTGGCATGTCAATGATTGTAGCATGATTGTGTGCATTTTGTGTTGTCTTGCTGAATATCGAACGTGGAGCCGACGGTGTCTATGTTTAATAGCATTTTTAAATTGGTTTGGGTTGATGGGATTTTTTAGAATTTGGTGTGGACTTAACTCAATCCTACAAAATCGATTTATAAGATTAGGGATGCCATTTCACATCCAATGCGGTGCTCTCAACAAGGTAATTAAAAGATGGACGGAGAAGCCGGAGACTATAATGGATACTAGTGAAAAGGAAGAATACACAAGTTAGATAAAAAAGAGTAATGAAAGTAAGCCAGGGTTTAAATAATTTTAGCTTTGTGTTTCTCATTTACCAACAGCTTTCTGAAAGAAATAGAATTACCATTTTGCCTTGGTCACTGAAACACTTTCAATCATGGTCTCAATTTATTCCTTTGAGCTGCCAGTTTTTCATTTTAATTCTGTTTGTTCCCAAATTGTTAAGACACGGTGTCCCTTCTGTTTCTGATGGTAGAATGCTTACATTGTGTGAAATATCACTTTATAATCAACATATGCTTCATGGGTTCAACTTCTACTAATATTCCTTTGTACCACTCGTCCAAACCCATAGCTTGTACAACTTGCCCATTGTACAGGCAGCCTTTGAGCAGTTTCGCTCTTAAAAATTTAACCTTAGTCAATGTCTTCTAAATTAATTTTCCACAGGCTCCAACTATTGGTGATATCGATGGGGATGGTCGTACTGAGCTTGTTGTACCAACACTATCTGGGAAGATTCATGTTCTTGATGGAAGGGATGGATCACCTATTGGACGGTACCCATTTATAACTCATGGAAGAATAATGAATCAAATTCTTCTAGTTGATTTAAGTAAACAGAAGGAAAAGAAGAAGGGATTGACCCTTGTTACCTCTTCGTTTGATGGTTATTTGTACCTCATTGATGGACCTACAGGCTGTGCTGATGTTGTTGACATTGGTGAAACTTCGTAAGAAATTCTCTGTTCTTTAACCTTTGTTTCTATCTTTCATGGATTTTCTTCCCATCCTATTTTCCAGAAGCTAAATGAACGAGTAATTTCTTATGCAGATATAGCATGGTCTTGGCAGACAATGTAGATGGTGGGGATGATCTTGATCTGATTGTCTCGACAATGAATGGCAACGTCTTCTGCTTCTCAACTCCCTCACCTCACCATCCCCTCAAGGTAGGATATTTTCAAAACTTGTTCATTTAAACTCTCGTCTTTTGCTTAATTGCTTTATACCATGTTTCAGGCATGGAGATTGCCTAACCAAGGAAGAAATAATGTTGCAAATCGGTACGGTCGTGAAGGCATATATGTCACTCATCCTTCAAGGGCTTTCCGTGATGAGGAAGGAAAGAGTTTTTTCGTGGAAATTGAGATTGTAGATAATTATAGATATCCATCTGGTCATCAAGGACCATACCATGTCACTGTAAGTTCCCATCCAAATTACTTTAGATCTCTAATTCTCCTATCAAGCACTCAGTTTATAAGTTTTTTTCCTTCCTTTTCATGCTGTGAAATCATCAGACTTCCTTGCTTGTCCCTGGCAATTACCAAGGAGAGAGAACAATAAAGCAGAACCAGACCTATAATCAGCCTGGTAAACATCGAATTAAGCTGCCAACTGTGGGAGTAAGGACCACAGGAACAGTTTTGGTCGAGATGGTTGACAAAAATGGACTCTATTTCTCTGATGAATTCTCTCTTACATTCCATATGCACTACTATAAATTGTTGAAGTGGCTTCTTGTTCTTCCAATGCTTGGGATGTTTGGTGTGCTAGTCATCCTTCGCCCACAAGGCCCAGTGCCATTGCCATCATTTTCAAGGAACAACGATTAGCGATGATTATTTTGTTTCATGCTCCAGGCACCTTTGAGCTCAGGAAATGTGAATATTTTTTTACATCAAATTGAGTTATGCCTGGGTGCCGCAGTGAGCTTTGATCACGTAGTCAAAGTGGATATTTTATAAGAATCATTTGTTCAAGCTTTGGGTCAGGGATAGTTGAGGGGTGCAACACAATGAATGAGATCCTGATATTGGAATTTTGCCCTTTATGTGTAGTGTAATCAGATACTGAAATGTAGAACTGAACTATGTGTTTTTGGCATCTTTAGAACAGAATAGATATTTATAATAATAATATATAGCTTTCTCGGATTTATTTCTAGTTTTATTGTTAACTATTTTTGGTTTCAACTTTACGATGTGGAAATGATCAAATAATACAGAGACATATGAGATTTATGTCTAAAGACATGATGGACATATCATTAACATTGAACTCATCAGAACACATGGATTCTCACTACTTTTTATTTTGATTTTATCAGGTTATGTTCCAACTAATTTGAGTTGAGTCACTGATCCGAATTGAGTGAATTTACTCAAATGGGGAAAAACTCTTGGTGTCTATTTTCTCTTAATTGTACTTTTAATTTATTTACTTAATGAGTAATTTTGATTCTACCAACTTTCAAGGGAATATCTAGTCATACACATTTTCATTTCTTTTTTCACATGTTGATAATCATGTATTAAGTGTATGAAGAGAACTCTAGAGTTGTACGATTCACATAATTGATGTTTTCATGAGTATAATTGAGTACATTCATAACCATGGAACAACACAGTTGGGGGGGCATGGTGGATTCATCATTACTCCAAATAATTCTAGACGTACTTTAGCTTTGGGAAGGAGATTTCAGACTGTGCAAAGAAAAAATTACAAGAAACTTTGGAAAGAAGGTCTAGGATGAGGGTAATCCAAAAGAGTAGCACATGATTAACATGATTAATGAACACGTCTATGATTTTATCAACACATCTGTTGATACTTTTGTCACAATTTGTAACCAAACTAGTTTTCTATTTACAACCAATAATTGACGAATAGCTCAGTACTTTCTTCAACTTGTACTTGTAGATCACTAGTATGTTTTCTTTTATCATCTCATATCCTACTTATTAAAGTTTGGTATATAAATACAAAGAATAATCTTCACCAGTGGTTCCATTTAAGACTTTTAATGAATGTATTTGCACTTTCATGTTTCAAATAATGGTGTCGAAATTGCACATATAACCCTGTAAGAACAAAATAGAGTCAGTCATTTTGTGCAACTTTGTCGTAAACTCCATAATCTTGTGAAAATCTAGGTAGAAAACTTGTGCAAAAAAGCTGGCTGTAAAAGAAGATTTTCAAGCATATTTGTATGTGGCTTTGACATCATATAAAATAAGCTTGAATCTCATCCCAATAACTAACTCAAAGGATGAGGATATTCAATCATATTTATACGCTCAATAGTCTGGACACCTGAGCAATGCGGGACTAGAAACAAACTATAAACAACTTCAACAATGTGAGTACTAGAAAAAATCTTAATAAGATTGGGAATGAAAATGAGTGTTCCTTTCTCTTCAAAACTCTGTTCCAAAAACATATCTTTAAGAAATCATGAATGCCAAGAACACCAAAGTGAGGCAATATTAACCATAATAAATATTAAAATCAACAAAACCACTACAGATGACCAAATGACAATGTAGCAACTCTGTTGATTGTTTTATTTAACTAGATATACATGTTTCCAATAAGCATAATAAGATAAGTTTCTTTTCATGGAAATTATGGAATAATAAGACTCTAGTTGAAAGACCATTCTTCAAATTTCTTTTATAGAATAGTAAATTTCTTTTCATGGTTTTACCAAAATCACTAAACAAATATCAAAGATAAAGTTATAGAAAACTTACATAAAAAATCATAAGAATTGCAACACAGGTCTCTTCCCAAGTCTTTTAATCTCTCTATCCATTTTCCCACTAACCATAAACCAAAACAGCTTCAAATCACAATAAAGAGACCAAAATGGATATCCAATAGTCACAGGAAAATTCTCTTCAATGAACAAATGACTATACAAAGCAAATCCATAGAAAGCTAAAGGAACAAGAAACAAGAACCACCAAGTGATGATTATTGAAAAGAGTAAGAAGATAATGCTGAAAAGTGTTCCTATAAAGTGCCATTTTCTTGTTGATGGGTTTGAATGATGGTTCATGTAAAATATCCAGAATTCTTCTTTGTTCTTGAAATTCATGGCAGCCCAGAATTTGAAATGAGGGGAAGATTGTTTGGTTGAGATGAAAACGTTTCTGGGTGGTGTTGAAATTGAGAATTGGAGTTAAAGTTTGAGTCTTGAAGGTGTAGTTTAGCTATGAAGGTGAAGTGTTGAGACTTGTGAGATAAGAAAAATATGAATGTATTATATTTATAAATTAACAAACAAATTATCCATATGTCAAGAAATTGTTGGTTGAAAATTTAAGAAATTTATTATTTGTGTTTTTGTGGGAGTATAATTAAATTTAGTGGTCATAGATATAAATAAATTTAACTACTTTTGTTGTGATTATTAATGTCATATACTTTTCAATAAATATAAAATTTAATTCCAATTTTTTTTGACCAAAAATATTAATTTCCAATTACTCTTTATTCTCATTGAATAATTATTTTTTTCCTCACGAAAGACACTTTCAAATATATACACTTATCCCTCAAAAAAAAAATATATACACTTATTTTTTTTTTAATGAAAATTACTTTATTAAAATTCTAGATAAATGTAAAGTTTATTAATTTTGTTTATAATCAAAGACTAGATGGAGTACGAATCCACCCTAAGAGATGTAATTACTATGTAACAATTTCAAACATAAGTAACTGGATAATGTTGCATCTTCAACATAAGAAATCACAAAAATTAGATAAATTATCCTGCATTATGGATGCATAAAATATTGAATGACTTGTATCTTACTCTCAAAAATTAGCTTATAATATGAGAGTCTCCAAACATCCATTGCATTGCCCACAAATCTCGGCAATGTGAAAAGCACAACGTCAATATCCATCCAACACGCCTAATGTGGACCGTCCAATTCCCACAACATGCCTACAAAGTCTTACGGTTCCATTTTTATCGAACTTAGATCTCACTCTTCAAAGCTAGCTCTCACGACCAGGATACCCAAACAAATGTACATTGCATAACGCAAGAACCTCGGCAATGTAAGACCTAAACACAACTTCAATATATAATACAAACACTAACTTGGAACCACCATTTTTTTTTATTGAAACCAATGGCCAAGATCTAACCATCTCAATAATATCCATCAACTAAAAAAAACCCAAAGCACCAAAATACTACTATTATTAATTTCTTCACTAACAACATTATTTCCATGTTACAAACAATTAAACTATTTTTTTTAATGTTTTGAAAATGTAAATTATAACTTCTTTATAGTGTTATTAAAAAGGAATTAGAAACATTTTTAAATCCTGTCAGCTATATATTAAGATGTTATAATTTTTTTAATTACTTGGCTTTGATGTAACACTTGTTAAAATGTTGGTCATAAGAATAAGAATAGCACCACTTTCAATCACTCAGCAATATATTTTTACATTTTTTTGTACTTGTTTACATTATAAAGATCACACCTAGGAGGCTCTCTTGGTCATTTGAGTAAGGCTTTTCCTCTGAACCAAATTATATGTTTCTTTGCAGATGACAAACTTAAGAGGGGAGATGAAATATCACATTCACTTGTTGAAGCAATTGAAGGATCATTCAAACGGGGCTTTTATATTTATATATCCAAACGTAACGACATAATAAAATCTATACGAAGGCAGGCATACAACTGAATTCTTCTGTGAAACCAAGATCCAAGTCAACTTGACTTTCCCTGGCACCTCATATGCTTCAGCAATAAGAGCATTAGAAGCCACCAATTTAAGCACAAAACCTGCAATCCACTGTCAGAAACTATAATTCACCAATCAGCCACAACTAGCAACACCTATACAAGGTTTACAGCGACGATGAGAATTAAATTCACAGAAGCTCTCTGAAAATATAGATTGTCCATCTGTTTAAGGGACTAAAAGAGCGTTTAAGCCTATAAAAGAATATATCTTAAAAAATATGTAAAGACTAAAAGCAAACTTTGTCAGGATTGCATGAAAAATATCTATACCATGTTTAGGATTTCACTATTTTAATTATTAAACATTTTATACCAAAAGCAAATAAGTGAATACACTTACATGTGTTTCGTTAATAGTTATGGTTGAATAAGAAAGATAACACATATAATATAATTGATGCAATGAAAATAATTCAACTACCAGAACTATACATTAAAATGTTTGCCTAGCTGTTTTATACGAATTTATCTCTTCTAATATTGTCTATATAAAAAGTATAACAATTGGACACATGCAAGAGAGATAAAGAGAGTGAAACCTGTAAGATGATTCCAATTAATGATGTTAACTAATTAAGATTGTTAATAGACATGGTATAAAGAAAGTTAACAATCTTAATATCTATATCATGAAAAATAGTGAAGTTAACTAATTAAAAGAAAGATTGTTAATAGACATGGTCGTAGTTGATATTAATAGCATCAAAGTAAATGATGCTATACAAGTTTCCATACAAGTTTGACATTGCTGTTTTCTAACTCAATGGAAACTATATTTCTTTGATGGAAGTTTGAAGGTATGCATGTTAAAGGAAATCCATTCCAGTGCAGCCATCTCAAATTTCTTGAAAGATATTTAAAATCTCCATCAAGTTGTACACCAGAAAGTTGAAGCAATCTTAGTTTCTTCATCTTCTCAAATGCTTTGGTACAAAATTGTTGTGCACTATGACCTGGTATCTTCAAAGTTAGTCCCTCAACTGCTTTTGTTCCCTGTGAAATATAATGGACCAAAAGTAAAAAATGCTAGAATCAGTAAGCACAATCATATGTTTAAAAATAAAAGATATAAGGCAGATAGAAAACTTGTAAAGAAACCAATCATGTGTTACCAAGAGTTAGGAAGCACAGAAAGATTCACAACCAAACTAATATTCAAAGCTTTTGTGCTAACATCAACACAAATGTATGTTGATACGAACTAATAAATGTTTTTTGCTTCATAAAATTTAAGATATTTCAAATCTAGATTTGCTTATTTACCCGAAAGAAAAGACCTTATATTCAGAATTGAAAACAAAGTATATGAAGTTCTTACAGTATGTTCTGACAATACATCAAGCACATCTTCTAAAACCACAACCTACTACGTTCCTCAGGCTCCATTGGTGATTTCTCACGAATGATTTCCCTTCCCATATCTCGCAGCAAATCATGCATGCCAAGCTTATTGTTATCATCAACCGTTACAAGGCTTCGCTCAACAAGGACACTTATTCCAATTTCTGCAAAAAGCCCACAACCATTTAATATTTGAATAACGTCATTTCGGTTCATCCCGATAAAGAAACAAGCTATGTCAAGGAATATTGTTTTCTCTGTATCATCATTTAAACCATCGTAGCTTATTTTTAACTTCTTATGTACTTGATCATTGGGAATTATTTTGAGCTTCTCCAACACACAGATCCACTCTAATACCTCCCTATCAAACAAATATGACCCAAGAACTTCAAGAGCTAGTGGCAATCCCCCAGAATACTTAACTACATGTCTGGAGATTTCAGAAAAATCTTCTCTTGGACTCGTTTGCTTGAATGCATGCCAACTAAAAAGTTCAAGAGATTCACTTTCATCCATTTCTTTCATTATGTACACTTCGTCAACTCTATTCCCTCTAAGTATATGCTTATCCCTGGTTGTGATGATTATTCTACTCCCTGGAGCAAACCATTTGCAACTTCCACACAAAGCATATAGCTGGTCCAGTTTATTCACATCGTCAAGTACAAGAAGTACTCTTTTATGACAGAGTCTTTCCTTTAATATAGATATTCCTGATTCAACGTTCTGTATCTTGGTTGTGGTTTCTTTGAAAATATCATACATAAGTTGTTCTTGTAGATTCACTTGACCACAATCTTTCTCCCAAACCTCCCTAATATTTACAACAAAGCTGCTACCTTCAAAATTGCGAGCAATTTTATTGTAAATGGCCTTTGCAATGGCGGTTTTGCCGATTCCACCCATCCCCCACATCCCTAGTAGTAGAACATCATTTGTTTGTTCAGTGTCTAGAAGTTGAATCATATCTTGTACTCGAGATTCAATTCCCACCGGATTATCAGCAACAAACAAGTCTGTTTTGTCCAGCAAACGTGCAACATTTTCAACAATATCCGTGATAACCTCACTTTCGTTCCTATCCTCCCAGAAAAAGGAAAAAATTAATTAGCTAGTTGTTTTGGAGGAGGACCAGTTTGTAGAGGACCAAGATAAACAATCATTCAGGAGGTTTACACCAAAAAGAATTGCAAGGCCTAAGAAACAACCATGTAAGACCAGTGACTGGAGAGGGGAGAACTAATGTGTACAGAAGTTATTGTGAGAGTGGAGAATTAAATTACGAAAACAGCTTATAGCTTATATGAAATCAGTTTGCATTTATTTTAGCCTTGTTTGTATAAACAGCTTAATTAAGCACCTATGGCCTAAACAGTTATCATATAAGTGCATATGTAAAAGTTATTTTTAAAACAAAAAGTAAAATAAAGTTAAACAGTTTCCATACAAGCTATAAACTGTTTTCATTAGTTTCCATTTGCTATTTTGAAATGTCTGACCATGCGTGCTTTGTGTCCGTGGATAACCTCAAATAAATTAATAGAAACAAATATGTTTTGTTATGGGAAAAACTTATACATAATCAATTACTCCCTCCGTTCCAAACTATACGTCACTTTACCATATCAAGAAATCATTAATACTTCATATTATGCCCTTAATGAATGATATTGTTGTAAAACAACTCACAATTACTCTTTTCTATACAACATTAACCACATTTCTTTCTTAATCTTCGTGAAATTACTAGAATGACATGTAATTTGGAACTGAGGGAGTATATGATAAGCAGTTACTTTATTAATTAATTAAGTTGTTTATCCAAACAATGCCTTAAAAGCACAAAACAATCAATCAATGAAGCATTGGAATCTATGTAAACCTGGAATTTAGGACAACAAATCCAGCAAGGCCACCAGCCTCACGAAGCTCATTTCTCCACAATCGCAACATCCATCCTTCCTCTTTTGAAGTTCTGTTGAAAAGATTTTGAAAAGCTTTCCCAAAGTCACCTGTTTGATGACGAACTTCGGATGGATCAACATCATAGAACACAGGCAGTACGACCTTTCCTGTTGTCTTGTGAGAGTACATAATTTGCATCAACTCTTTAAGACACCATTTGGAATTGGCGTAGTTTTTGGAGAAAACAATAACACAAATTCTAGAATTTTCAATTCCTCGCTCTAGTGACTCTGGGATGTTATCTCCTCTTGGAAGAGACTGATCGCTCTAGTGAGATGTGAAATGAATGATGCGCGAGTGTCTTCTCCTCTGAAACTCAAGAACACGTCATACTTGTCATACTTTCTTGTTACGTAATCCACCAAAGCAAAATCGTTCTCTAATGGAGTGAGGTTCAGATCAGGAAGCAGCGTCCTTCTCCTCCGTAAATCATGTGAAGAGGAAGAAGACATGGATGGATGATTTGTGGTTTCGAAACAGTAAGGAAAATGAAGGAAGATATCGATGTTGTTTTATGTTTCAAAGATTTGTTTGTTGATATTTGTTGTAGAGAGAATCTATGGAGTTGGATGGGGAAGTGCTCTGTTCAAAGACTTCCAGTTTGACTAAGTAGTGGATCTTATCAGAGGGATTTCACACCAGAGTTGATTCATTTTTTGAATTTATTGAAAAATGGTAGTCAACATAATTCAGATAGTTTTTGAATAATTGTAAATAATGGTAGTCAACATAGTTCAGATCAGTATGATCCCCTCATGCACTTTACACACTTTTGCTACCCACATCACCTTACTTTAACATCAAAGTGTCTTTTGTCGGCATACATCCCCCCTCATGCTTGGAGAAATAGCTTATGATCCGTCCCGGTGGATCAGATCACCCACATCCTTACAAAACTGGCTTGTTCAGCTTGTAAGGTGAGGAGTGCATCCTCTTTGAGTCCTATCTATCTGATGTGGAACTTGAGTTTTCCCAATACAACGCCCTATAACACTTCAAATTATATATGTAAAGGGTCCAGAAAAGAAACGCTCTATTCATTTGGTTGTTTAAGATGATTGGAGAGGATATTGTTGAACATCACTTTTTCACGTAGATGGAGTAAATATCTAATCTGGTAATTGTAAAATTGTATCAACTTAGCGCCTCACATCAATTTTTACAAGATTGGTATTTGCAAGGAGTATAATGATATTAAGTTGGTAATGTTGAAAATGCATTTGAAACTAAGTGTATCCAATCTAAGATACATATTACAACAGAACATGACAGCTGGACGAATATGATTACCATATTACGATTTCAGAGATCTAAACATTGATAATACTGAGAGACTGCATATATACAACCTTACAATTTTAGGAACTAGATTAGGTATTGACTCAATAACATGTAATTAAGAAACTTGACCTTGATTTAGCTGACAAGTTATGCTTTAAAGTACACAACTGTAGTAGCTTTGATGATCATGATTTTAACTGCAGTCCTAAATAGGTGATAGAGTGTAAAAGTTTTTGAGGTATCATAATAATACCACAGCCACAATTATTATCACATCAGTCACATTTAAGTGCAGTTTTTCATATTATCGAACATCGCAACTTGCGGCAAGTGCCGGAAACAAAGACTATGATCATGGTTTAAAATCTTGGTGATGATACGTGTGCGTGTGTCTTCGCTACAAACATAAGATTTAAGGAAATTCTGTAATTCAGCAGACATGGTAACTTAGTCACCAATATTATCAGCTGTATTTCATGCCCAAGAAAAGCAGCTTGATGTATCAAATCCAAATTGTAATCTCTTACTTGAGGTTATATACTTACAAATCACTTCCCTCAGAAACTGAAACTTCTAATCTGATAAAAAAAATAAAAAAATAAAAGATGATTTTGAGTTCTTTTCTTCCTCTTCATTGTTCATCATCATTCGGATTGTTGTCTTTATTTTGTTCAAAAATGAACTGAGAAAATAAAGCCACAAGAATAGCACCAAGAACTGCAACTCTCTTCCAATCAGTACTACTTAATGATGAGACATTAATAGAACCAATTATTCCATATGTAAAAAGACCAATGAAGAATAAGTAAATATTTTTCCTTGTTTTTCTTCCATTTTCCTCAACTGTTGTTACATCTTTCATCTTTTCCATTTCTTCTTTGGCTTTTGCTTTATCAACATTAGCTCCTTTCTGTCCTAAGTTCTTAAAGAATAGTCCTTCATTTCTGTCAACTTCCATTTGTCCTTCAATCTCCATTACTTTGCTCTCACTTTCCTCAAACTCTATTCTGTTTTGTTCATTTGCTTCCTCAAATGCTAGCATTTCGCTCTCTATTTTTGCTGTTATCTATAATCACAAAATAAATGTAAAAGGGTCATTATTGAAGTAATTTTCAAGCATTTTTTGCATAAGTACTGTTTTTAACAGGCATATTTGCTTTTGTATATTCTATTTTTTTGATAAGGCAAAGGCACACTGACATAGAAAAGGAATGGAAGACACTCCAACGAAGTTGGGATGTCTTACAGGTTCCAGTCCTTGCCAGGTGCTCATATATATTATTAAAAAAAGGAAAAAGAAATACAAAAACAAAAAACTGGGGGGACATAAACCTAACCCAGTAATCCACACACAAGTGTAGGTCGACCCAAGCGGGAAATACAAAAAATTAAACAACACAAGTGGATAAGTCTGCCTCTAATTAATCCTAAAACTAATCAAAGGTCATAAGTGCGGTGATTGGACCATCCGTCAACACGAAAGCAGGTCCATGTACCATCAACTCCCTGCATATCACAGCAAGCTAAAACGCTCTTTCGAGCCCCACAGTCCAAGTCAAATAGCGAATGGGGATTTCCAATGGTGCTAGAACTCGATTCAACTGCCAACACAGTAACAAGTTCGTACACCTACAGTTCACTATTACCACAACAGTAAATTTAGAGAGTGGGGAGCGAATTCGACCGCCAACAGTTTACTGCAATCATTTAGAGCAAATTAACAGCCATTTCTGGCCCAACAGGCACGGCATGACTAGCCACCCGAAAGGCAACAACATCGTCTTTTTAAATATGTACAAACAGAACCACCGGTGTTATGGAGGCAACCCAAACGCCTTGAAATCTGCAGATCTCAACAGATCTGGAAGAATCAGATATCAAAGGCAAGAAACAACCACCAACACAGTGTCGCCGACATCAACCTCTTACGAACGGAGGAGTTTACGAACCAGAACAACGCCAACCCTTTTCGAGATCCAAAAAGTACCCAAAGCTTGTCGTGACGGAGAAAGGCTGACGGCATCTTCGACAGCCCCCGGAGGGGTATTAGTGGTCAGAAAAACGACGGAAACAGACCACCGCGGCGGAACCGACAGTGGTTGGAGGACCCAAACAAAATAAGCATATAATCTAAGAAATCAATCAATAATTAAACAATTAAAATAAAATTAAAAGTACATTAACATATCTTCTAAAAGAAATATGGAATGTAAGAGAATACATTATCAATTTAGTCTCTAAAGTATCGCTATCTTCAACTTTAGTTTCTAAAGTATCGCTATCTTCAACTTTAGTCTCTATAGTATTTAAAAATAATGAGTATGCTTCTCCTCAAGTCTCGAGTTTGATTCTCCCAATGTCAAATTGGGTGGACTAGTTTAGCCTCTTCAAAAAAATAAAAATAACGATTATCTCTAAATTATATAAAACTCATCACTTTAGACTTTGTTGTCAAGATGCTAGGGACTAATACAAAGGATTTTCATATTCTCACCGTAATTAGAGCCTTTGGCACCACAATGAGTCCACCATGGCATTTCCGCTACTTCGGTCATTTGGACCGACTATGAGACTAATTTTTAATTCGACTAATTGAACAATGTTTTATCCTTTAATTCTCAACCTCCGTGGGTTACTCCCCTAGGATTCAAACTACAGTTTCTCAGATACTCCTATGGGGGCAAATTGCTTCTACCTGACCAACATTATAGTCCAGTCTCTCTCGAATTTAGTCTGTAAAGTATATAAAATAATTCTAAAGTATAGTTCCTACTAGGGATTAACATAATGAATTTTCATATACTTTAAACAACAAGATAAATTGTACATACTTTAACAATTATTTGTTATGTTCATATACTTTAAAAACTGAATTATGGTTTACTGGAATGTAAAGTACTAAAATGAATAACTCTGTAGCTAACTAGAATCTATGCATGGTTAACAAATTGAACAAGTAAATAGTGAGTGAAAAGTGCATACATACTCTATCACTAGCTTCATCCAATCCTTTAAGAGCATCTTCACCAATCTTATCAATCTCAGCTTTAGCTTCTTCACCAAACTGAGTCAAATATTCGGATCTTTCATCCAAATAATCCGTAAGACGAACCTTTTCTGTCTCAAGCATTGCAAGTTGAGCCAATAACTCTTGGCTTTGAACATCACCTCCAGGTTGTGAATTATTATCAGGTTCATCATTGGAGTTGGTGCTGCAGAGACAGACGAAAACCGAGCTTCTTCTTCTTGCTGTGTTGTGGTGGGGGTGCAGAGTAGAAAAGGTGGTGGTGTTGTTAGAAGAAGGATAGAAGGAAGGGTGAAATATGGCTTTGAGAGCAATCATCTTCTCAACTAAAGTGATGCCATGTATCTCAGCTCTCATAGTTTTATCCTCGTGTTTCCTTGTGCATTATCCATTCCATAATAATTACATAGTTTTTGCTGGAAGCCACCTGTAAAGGCGTCTTTTAACAACTCACACCTCAAGGTATGATTTTCACTTTTTAGTTATAACTTTGTTAAAAGACACCTTCATAAAAATTAGTTGGTGTCTTTTAGCAAATGCTCATAGAATAACTTGCTAAAAGACACCTTCATAAAATGTGTCTTCTAGCAAAACCCATAATTATATATATTTGCTAGTATTAAAGATTCGAGTTAAATACGTTCATCATCCTTACAAATATATAAACTTTTTTGTTTTACTTTCCTTAAATTTTTTTATCCATACTTTTAAGTAAACTTATACGTAGACTTCATATTTTTGAATAAAATTTTGTTGAAAAATTTAAGGTTAATAGGGTTTTACCCCCTGTAATATAGGCCACTTTTAATTTTGCTCCCTGTAAAAAAAAAGTTTTAGATTCCATCGTTGTAAAATAAAGATTCTTCAGAAATAGACCCTGACTCATCTGACTTACCATATTCGCTGATGTGGCGCTGACGTGGCACATGACTAGATATATAATTTTGTTTTTCATTTTTTTTAATTGTTCCACGCGTGTAATTAATTGACACCTGATTATATAATTAAAAATTAAGAGAAAAAACAAAAAAATCATAAAATAATTATTGATTTAGGGATTTTCGTTAAACATTTTTACAAACCCAAGCACAAGCTCCAAATCCAGAAAAAAAAAATGTCTATCTCTCCAAGCTATCTTCAATAGAAAAAAAAAAATTCACCCCCAAGTTATCTCTCCCTCAATCGTGTAACACATCTCAAGCCCCCTTCCACCCTTCACCATCTCAATCCATTAAATCTTATTGGGTTTTTTTTCTTCTTTTTTTCCTTTTTCTAGGGTGAGTTTAGAAATGGATTTTCTTTTTTTGGGTCTATCTTGTGAAGTATTTAAAAAATATGATTTGAATTGTGAAAAGGGACTTAGAAGCATGTCGATGAACAGTAATCCCGAGAGGGGTTTGATCGTTGCCTCTGCATACGGTGGTCGTCCTCCTTCAATCACACGATATGGCTCACTCTGATTCGCAGTTGACCTGGGTCTTGTCTGAATTCACGAATTTGCTTCATCTAAGATCTGGATTCACACATTCGTCTTCATGGAATCTAGATGACAAAAGTTGTTGTTGCTGGCTGCTGTTTAGTTCAGTGTTCTAGATCCGCTGCTGGATTCGAGTTTGGGTTTGTTGGGTTCTGTTTGTTGATATTGTTGGATGGAAATTAAAGTGTGTGTAACGATTTCAACACCAATAAAGGACTTGAATTTGAGGAATTGAATTCGATGTTGATGTTGTTGTTGTTCTAGTCATTTTGAGGAATTGAATTTGAGAGTTTAATGGAGATTATGATGAATTTTTATTTTTGGTTGGTTGAATTTGATGATGAAGATGAATAGATTGATAATGATGGTAAAGAGGTTGAAGATGTAGATATGAATTTATTTTTTTTAGGCGTTTTCCTTATTTTTTTTCATTTGATTTTAATACGTAATTGCTTTTTTAAAATAACTGCTAATTAATAAATAAAAAAACATGAATTTTTTTTAAAAAAATTTAGCCACAAATGCCACGTATATTAATTTTTTTTTTTTATACAGTCACTGTGCCACATCATAAAAAAATGTTGATTCATCGTGCCACATCAGCTTACTTGCACAGTCACATGGGGTCAAGGTCTATTTCTGAAGAATTTTGATTTTAACAGGACGGAATCTAAAACTTTTTTTTACGGGGGGCAAAACCAAAAGTGGCTTATATTACAGGGGGTAAAGCCCTATTAACCCAAAAATTTATAATATAATAATAATCTCGCAAAAAAACAAAGAAATGGAATTTTTTAACAAGACATGAATTAAATATGAACTTTATATTTTTGCCTGTTAAAAATTCATGTTTTGTTAAAAAAATTAATTTTTTTTAGGAGAGATATTTATAATATTCTACACATTTTTACATAATTTCATTAAACAAAGGCTAAACATGAGTTGACTTATAAGTATGGACTAAAAGTGGTGATTGAAAATTTTATAGGAGTAAAAGTCGAAAGAAAATTTTAGAAGAACTAAAATAAAAAGTTGATATATTTATTGGAAACAAAAACATATTTAACCTTAAATATTTTTTATTTTTTTTATTTGATTTTACCTAGTTTTAATAGTTATACATTTTTTTAACAAGACAAAATGGAACTTAGGTTACGAAAATTCACTTCCTAACTAGCACAAGGAGTACTAGAACAGAAAGCAAATAAAGTTTACAACTTAATACAAATAAATGTGCAAAAGCATGAAACAACTAAACTCACATTATGATGCCTAAACAAACCAAAGGATTAAGCCACCAACAATGATAACTATAAGCAAAATTCACATGTTTTGCGTTAAACCCCAAAAGGAAAGAAGTTTAACTTTGTCCACTATTTCATAAATAGAAGTTGCCTTGTTATTAAAAAAATCCTATTATCGCGTTCTTTCCATAACACCCAAATGCATGAAAGCCAAATTAATAAAAGAGTAGACTGCAAACATCTGGAACTACCTCCTAACTAGCCAAACTGCAAAAAGTGTTCGATCAAGTACGATGGATCAACCGCCAAAATACCGACCCAATGATGCAAGTGAGGCCATATAAAACCAAAAAGAGGGCAAGATAAAAACAGGTATTTCGTTGTTTCCTCCATCCCGCTACCTCCATCACACAACATATTGTCATGTGGGATAATATTGTGTCTATGAAGATTATCCTTTATAGAAAGCCGATCACGAAGAAGGCGTCACACAAAAATAGAAACTTTCAAAGGTACCTCCTTATGCCAAATTGGATTCAATGAAACTAAGAAAATAGGAGGCTCCGTAGTAGTTAACAACATGGACATAACCTTCACATATTCAAAATCACCACCATTAATGGAGCACAAAATTCAATTTAATTCAACATCAATTTCACGAAAACACAAGAACAAACATGACCCAAAACCGCACAAAATACTCATAATCTCTGAATGTCAACACAACCTTTTTACCCCTTACCTTGGAATCCAAAAGCTAAGCATCCTAGCTCCAATCTACCCTCTTTACTTGAGTTATCCTAGCTTGCTCCTCTTTTTCCCTTCTAGATCTTCTTTTCTTCTCTCTTCTTAGTTCTTCTCACTAGCTCTAACATCTTTTCTAAACTTATCAAATGAATTTACAACCCTAATTTGTGACTACTACTAGTCTTATATACCCGCACCAATTGAGCTTAGTTAACTTCACACCTATTAGACTTAGTCATTATTCTTGCTAATAAAAATAACCACTACTAATTCTAATCACTTAATTATCTTATTTTACTAATTACCTCTCTTGTACTAATTCCTCAAAGTTAATACTCACCTCATTAAATAACATCTTCCTCTAAATTACAAAAATATCCCTCAATTCCAAATTATCAAAATACCTTAATTTCTCTATTTTTAATAAAAACCAACTATTTCCACAATTCAAGCACATCAAACAATTAAATAAATAATATATTAAATAATAAATAATAATATCCAAAAAATTGGGATGATGTTACATCACATCTAGGGATCATAGTGGTTTCAGGTCTAAGAGTGGTATACACAATTATCACTATGAGAATATCTTATAACGCTTTTATTTATAACATACTATGTAATATTCTCATGGTGGATCAATCCAGTTTAAATATTAATCATAATATTTATATGTATTTATAAATGTAATATATCATATTTATGACCCATGAGATGTGGTCATCAATCTACATACATAATAGTCTATACGTTTTATTATTATCCCAATTTATATTACAGCTTGACTACAAATACTTTTAAGAGTAGTGTTCTTTATGTTGATGTAATCTCACGATTAAGTCTTACTTAATGTTCCATCACATGAACTATCTATTATAGACACTTTATTAATCTTACAACAAGTATAATAAAGAATGTCTTATTTTACTTAATAATAAAAGTCATGATACATAACATAAATTTAACATAAACTATTGACCTCTAGAACTTACACCAACAAACTGTTCCACCTAAATATGTGAGGAGGAGTGGCAGAATTGTCCGGAGAAGTGTTGCAAACAAAAATAATCCGGGAAAAGATGTGGATCTTTCAATTGATCTAGCTGATGAAGAAACGGCTGAGGAAAACGGTCCAGGAAAAGATGGCGATGAAATTAGTCTAAGAAAAACAATTGATAAAGGTAGAAGCTACTTGTCCTTGTTAAGAAAAGTTGACACATTAAAGTATATTTAAGGTCTTGCTAACTAGTGCTCTATGGACATTAATTAATGAATTTTTTTGATAAAAACTTTGTTTTGAAAATACAAGATTTTACAACGAGTCAAACACATTGTCTTGGAAATATAAATTTTAAATTAAAAACCGAATCCTTCCATTTTCCCACGTTTTTGTCCCTATGGATCTCAAATCTCACCGAAGTCAACTGAAGAGTATTTCCTTCCGAAAATTCTTGCTCCCTCCACTGTCCCTGAAAACTCATATCACCCATCCATGTCTTCCCAAACAGTAACCTTTTCCGGTGATTTAGATTGGATTCCTGATTTTAACGTTGATCAATATTTAAATTTGCCGGATGATAGTCCTGAGGACAGTAGAATTAGAAAGTATGATGTGTTCTTGAGTTTCCGAGGCGAAGATACTCGTAAGTCTTTCACTTCACATCTATTTGCATCTCTTCAAAACGCCGGAATTATCGTTTTCAAGGATGATCACTCCCTTGTGAGGGGAGATGACATATCAAAATCACTACTGCAAGCAATCCAAGAATCTAGAATTTCTGTTATTGTATTCTCCAAAAACTACGCTGATTCCCGATGGTGTCTTCAAGAGTTGATGAAAATAATGGAGTGTAACAGAACCACAGGACAGATGCTACTGCCTGTGTTCTACGATGTACATCCCTCTGAAGTTCGTCATCAAACAGGTGAGTTTGGTAAAGTTTTTCGAAATCTATCGAAAAGAATTTTAAAGGGGGATGAACTCATGGTGCCAAAGTGGAGAAATACGCTTGAGGAGGAGGAATCTATGGTGCTTGAAGATGGGTACAAAGACATTGTACTAAAGTGGAAAGATGCGCTACATGAGGCGGCCGGCCTTGCTGGATTTCTTGTCCTAAATTCCAGGTTACCTACTTCTTCTCTGCATTTTAACAATTTTTTATTATTGTGTTTTTAAGGACAACTTAATGATATAATATAAGTGTTTACTGTTGGAAGTGGAACCGCCATGTCTTCGGTGGCTGTTGTGTGTTTGGTTTTAAACGTGTCTGGGCTTCAACCAAGTTCAGATTCTTGGAGATTCGTTCAGATCCGCCTCTTGTCCTTCTGGGTTCTTCACCGGACAAACAAGTTTGGGTTTCTGTTGCGAGTTTTGTTGGTTTCGTCCCAACCAGTTGCTGGTGGTTGTTTCATATTGGGTAGATGTTTTGCTTAAATCAGTCAGAGTGGTTCTTTGGGTTCTTTCGTCCCAACCTATAATTTTTTTTTAATCAAATGTTCACTCTACTTTAGACACATACATACATAGGTAAT
>Ga0228710_1001652_pt1 | contig 33932 bp, 21 predicted proteins | sample MedpolnodulmetaG_FD_177995 | JGI IMG/M metagenome (GOLD analysis project Ga0228710, IMG submission 177995) | Root nodule microbial communities from Medicago polymorpha collected in Santa Monica, California, United States - pink nodules | ecosystem: Host-associated > Plants > Roots > Nodule... | reverse complement strand
AGGTTTTTTTTTATCTCGGCGCAAAAGGAGGCTACGGTGCGAGAGGTAGGCATGGTGTCGGAGTTTTGCACGGAGTGGAATTTTATTTGGAGAAGACGTCTTTTCATGTGGGAAGAGGAGTTCTTTTAAGCCTCAAGGAGGATTTGGTAGGAGCGAGTTTGTCTAATCAAGTGGTTAAGTGGAGGTGGAAGTGGGATGATTCCAGAGTTTTTACGGTGAATTCGGCATATAATAGGTTGGAGGGTCTCGTGTTTAGTGAGGTGTTTTGGAACGGATGACGAAAAAGGAGTTTTTGAGAGGATGTGGAGGTGGCCGGCGCCTTCAAAGGTCGTGGCTTTTGCTTGGAGGGCTATCCTTAATCGTGTTCCAACCAAAGGTAATCTTGCTTTGAGAAATGTTCTTGGCCCGGAGGTGAATTCTTTGTGTGGGTTGTGTAATACGATGGAAGAATCCGTGCTTCACCTTTTTCTTCATTGTGAAGTTGCTAGCGCGGTTTGGCTTAAGTTGATGCGGTGGTTAAATCATTACTTTATTTCTCCTCCTAATCTTATAGTCCATTGGAAATGTTGGCATGGAGGGGAAAGTAATAAGAAGGTCAAAAAGGGTAAGGGGATAATTTGGCTAGCGACAATTTGGGCGTTGTGGAAAACACAGAACGAGAAAGTTTTCAATGAGGCTAATTTTGAGGTGGATGGTGTGGTGGAAGAGGTGAAAGTGTTGGCTTGGAAGTGGGCGATGTGTAGAATGAGTATTCCGGTTTGCCTATTTTTTGAGTGGTGCTGGAACCCTCAATGGTGTCTCAGTAGGTCCCCTATCCGGATGTGATGGCGTGTTGGCTGGCATGTTTGGAGTAGTCGAATCTGCCAGGTTTTGGTACATGTATAACAGCTGTTTTTTGGAGTTCTTTTAGCAGGTTGGTATTTCGGTATTAGTGGGAGACCAACAAAATTTTCTGCTGCGGACTGGTGTGTTTAGGGGCGCAGCTGTTCATTATTTTGGTGCACCAGGGAGCCTTTGTGGTAGTGGGGCAGGTTTAGGGTGCTTGGGTAGTGAGGCAGGGGTATGCATGTGTTCTTGTTCCACATGTATATGTCGGTCTCATATCTGATTTGTCCTTTCTTTTGGGGTTTTTTTGGGGCTTAGGTGTACCGTATATTTGCGGCACCTTTTTTGTATTTGTCCTTGTTTCCGCGAGTTCTTATTGCTTCTTGCATCAACTTGACGAGAATAAATTTGTCATTCAAAAAAAAAATTGAAATTGGAATTTTGGAATGTTAGTTTTTAGTTACTGGATTGGAATGTATTAACGTACATAGAATCAAAATGTTAATTAGTTTTTAAATACGTGCATAGAATTGAAAATTTGGAATTGGAATATGATTCATGAATGCTAAATTGACAATTTTATATTGTGGTTTCTTTGTAGAATTGTGCTCACAAAGTCATTGTTCTTTGAAATTTTAGCCACACATGTGCCAAATGTCTAGATCAACATCTGATGGATGAATTTATCTAACATGTGCAACCCTCTTATTATAACCTATTTCTTATTTTATAATTGCAATCATTTTTCTGTAAAAACAAAAATTGAAATCCTTTTGTTTTGGAGCAGGTAATCGCTAATTTATATTTTAGTTTTTTTGACGAATGGTTTCTTACTTACTGCTAGCTATTCATCACATCCTTTCAAATAAAACGACAGAATGAGTTAGCATAAAAGTAACGACATAATAAGAATAAATATTTTAAGCTAACAAGTGCCATTAGAAAATAAAAAATAGTCAATTTATACTGGTTACATGATGCAACAAGCTAACCAGAAAAATTAATTTAGCTTTTACTACTCTCAAAAGAAATACTATTCATTAATTTATGTTATCATCTAGTAGTCACAGTACTATATGTTAATGCAATGCAACCATACTATGTTTATGTTTGTGTTCATGTTCATGTTTATGTTTTCTTATAGTACATAACATAATAAATTGTAAGAAAGGATGTTGTCGTGTCCGGCGGCCTTGAATCAGAAAACTACCTCTCGCAAGAAGTATGATGTGTTTATTAGCTTTAGAGGCGAGGACACTCGCCACGGTATCACAAGCCATCTTTACGATGCTCTGATTCATAAATCAATAAATACATACATAGATTACCAGCTCAATAGAGGAGAAGATGTTTGGCCAGCACTTGAAAAAGCAATTGAGGCCTCATACGTCTCCATCGTTGTTTTCTCTGAAAATTATGCTACATCAAAATGGTGTTTGGAAGAACTGGTCAAAGTGCTGCAATGCAGAAAACTTCATGGTCAAGTTGTAATACCTGTTTTCTATAAAACAAATCCGTCTCACATAAGAAAGCAGACTGGAAGTTATGGGAATGCATTCGCAAAACATGAGCGTGATCTCGGGACCAAAGATAGCGAATCCAACAAATTGAAAGTGCAAAACTGGAAAGATGCCCTTACTGAAGCAGCCAATATATCTGGATGGGACACTGAAACCCACAAGTAAGTAGCAGCAGTTTTTTATGTGACTTTGTTTATGTTTAACCCTCGACTCAATAAGAGTTAGTTCGGTTCGAAACTCGACACGAACCTTTTTAACTCATAAACTCAAATCACATGATTAAAATGTCAATTTTTTTCTAAAAGGTAAGGCACGTAGTTATTTGAATTAAAAGATATCACAAACGTCCTCGTGAACTTAGCTCAGTTGGTAGAGACAATGCATAAAATATGCAAGTAAACAACGCTTTAATGTAGAATTGTTGATACACAAACTTCCTTCTTATAAGGTTAATCTCCTCTCTATTGTTTCAAATGCGCGCCGATGTGGGACTATTTTCACTAGATGAGTGGAACTTTTCACCATTTGTTTTTAAATGAGACTATGTTATTTAATATTATTAATGTTTTTTTTGAAAGGTTAATATTATTAGTTGTTGAGCTAGCATATATATTTTTTTATCGTGCAATTTATTATGTTTAATCAGACAAGGCTTAAAATGTTTACGTGAACTTATCTCAATTGGTAAGTACAATGCATAATATATGCAAGATTCGGGATTCGAATCCCAAAAAAAAAAAAAGGCTTAAAATTATTATTAGAATGTCGCACCAACCAAATAACATATCAATTAAGTATACCCTTCAAGTACATGATATGCAACTTTTGAATAATTATCGAGCCAAACTCATGAACCAACCGAGTCGAACTGCATATAGTTTAAGTTCGACTCATTTATTTAACGAACTTAATTTTCAGTTCAAGTTGAACAAGATAATTGTCATTGTCAACCCTATGTTTAAGATAAATGTTTAAATTTAATTAATATTTTACTTTTTGTGTCGCTTGTTCTTTTATTTTTGTAATGTTAGGGACGAATCTATCCTCATCCTCAAAATTGTGAATGATGTATTGCAAAAGCTACAATTGATGCACCCCAATGAACTAGAAGGCGTTGTGAGAAACGAAAAAAACTGTCAATCCGTAGAATCATTACTGAAAAGTTTTCGAATAATCGGAATTTGGGGTATGGGCGGAATTGGAAAGACAACCATTGCCAAAGTCTTGTTTGCCAAACACTTTGCCCAATATGACCATGTTTGCTTTGCTAATGCAAAACAATACTCAGTTAGTAAGCTTTTGTCTGAGCTACTAAAGGAAGAAATTTCCCCATCTGATGTTGTAATATCTAAATATCATATGAGGAGGCTGAGAAGTAGAAAAGTTTTGATTGTAATTGATAATGTGGAAAGTTCAGATCAATTTGAATATTTGTGCAGAGACTACCATGACCTAACTCAGGATAGTAGACTCATTATAACAACACGCGACAGACAATTGTTGAATGAAAGAGTTGATTGGATATATAAGGTCAAACAATGGGAGGATCCAAAATCTCTAGACCTTTTTTGCCTTGAAGCTTTCGTGCCAAGTCATCCCCGAGCGAAGTATGAGCATCTCTTGCAAAGGGCAATCACTTATGCAGGGGGCGTTCCACTTGCCCTTAAACTTTTGGCTTCACATCTTCGTACAAGAGATATTGCATTTTGGGAAAGTTCTTTCAAGAAACTCGACGATCATCCTGATGACCAATTGAACAAAGTTTTAAAAGTGAGCTATTATGAATTAGATGCACTGCAGAAGAAGATATTTCTTGACATTGCATTCTTCTTCATAGGAGAAAAGAAAGAGTGTGTCACAAAGATACTAGATGCTTGCGGTTTTGAACCAAATAGTGGAATAGTAGTCCTCAAAGACAAGGCTCTGATAACTATCTCAAATAACCATACAATACAGATGCACGACTTGCTACAAAAAATGGGATCGGACATAATACGTAATGATTGTGGCGAGGACCTGGCAGCACATACCCGGTTGAGTGGGAGTAAAGCTCGTGAAGTTATTGAAGAAAACAAGGTTAGGGCAAGAAAAGCATACATTTTTCATCACAGTTAAATTTATAATTCAAATTAATTGATGTAGCTAATTAATTGGATACATACATTTACTTTCTTGACTTGTCAGGGGAGTAGCTCAATTGAAGGCATAACATTGGATTTGTTTCAAAATAATGAGATACCTTTAAGTGCTGACACATTCACTAAGATGAAAGGCTTAAGAATTCTTAAATTCCATGCACCCTCTAACCTGCAGAGATGTACTAACACATACCTCAGCCTTCCCAAATTTCTGGAGCCATTTTCAAATAAACTGAGGTATTTTGAGTAGTATGGATACCCTTTTGAGTCTCTTCCACGACCATTTTATGCCAAGTTTCTTGTTGAGATCCGCATGCCGCACAGCAATGTTAAACAACTGTGGCAGGGGAGGAAGGTAATATATTATATACACACTTAACATTTTCTTCTTCTTTAGAATTTACATTTTGATCATATCTTCTTTTGAATGTTACAGGAACTAGGTAACTTAGAGGGAATCGACCTGAGTGAATGCAAACATTTAATAAAGCTTCCGGATTTTTTTAAGGCATCAAGTCTTAAACGGGTTAATCTATCTGGTTGTGAGAGTCTAGTTGATCTTCATCCATCTGTTTTATTTGCAGATACGCTTGTTACTTTGATACTGGATAGGTGTAAAAAGGTTAGGAGGGTTAGAGGTGAAATACATTTAAATTTTTTGGAGAAGATCAGTGTGGATGGGTGCACAAGTCTGGAAGAATTTGCAGTGTCCTCGAATTTGATTGAAAACTTGGATTTAAGCAGTACTGGCATCCAGACACTAGACCTATCAATTGGGAGTCTTGAAAAACTCAAACGACTTAATCTAGATAGTTTGAGACTCAACTGTCTTCCAAAGGGGTTATCTAGTGTGACATCTATTATTGAGTTGAAGATTTCTGGCAGTGCACTAATAGCTGAGAAACGACAGATACATAAGCTGTTTGATGGCTTACGATCCCTACAGATACTACATATGAAGGATTTTATAAACCGGTTTGAACTCCCCAACAACATCCACGTTGTATCAAAGTTAAAGGAGTTAAACCTTGATGGAAGCAACATGAAAAGGTTGCCTCAAAGCATTAAGAAACTTGAAGAACTGGAAATTTTGTCTTTGGTGAATTGCAGGAAGCTTGAGAGCATACCAGAGCTTCCACCTCGCATCACAGTGTTAAATGCAGTCAACTGCACATCGCTGGTTTCAGTGTCAAATCAAAAAGAATTAGCAACAAAGATGATGGGAAAAACAAAACACATTTCATTCAGTAACAGCTTGAATTTGGATAGACATTCACTCAGACTTATAATGGAAAGTCTTAATTCAACAATGATGAGTGCTGTTTTTCAAAATGTGTCTGTGAGAAGACTCCGTGTGGATGTTCACAGCTATAACTATAACAGTGTTGATGCTTGTGGACCAGGAACGAGTATCCCAAGGTTGTTAGATTGTGAAACAGTTGCTGACTCCTCTATTACCATTCAATTGATTCCTTACAGTTACAACTTGCTGGGATTCATATACGCAGTGGTTGTTTCTCCAGCAGGTGGAAATGGAACGAAGAGTGGAGTAGCTAGAATAAAATGTCAATGCAAATTGGGAGAAGATATAAAGGCTAGCTGGCTAAATACCGATGTCTCAGAACTGAACTCGGATCATGTTTATGTGTGGTATGATCCATTCCATTGTGACAGCATTCTCAAATTTTATCAATCTAAGATTTGTTTTGAGTTCTATGCTACAAACGCGACTGGGGAAGTTAATGGTTCAATTAGTATTAAAGAGTGTGGGGTACGACAAGTAAGTGTTGAAGAATTGGAGAGCATTTTGCCGGAATTGGAATTGGATACACAAAAGGAAGAAGAGTTGAAGAAGGCAGTGGAATTAGAATCAGAACATATTATAATCTTGGAGCCAATTCAAAAGCATTCCCTAAGTATTTCACTAGGTTTGCAACTTTTTAATCACTCCCTCTCCGTAGTCTCATCATATATGCTTTGCTAGGCTTATTCCTACTACTTTATTAAATTGAATCCATTTTTTTTTATCTCATTAGAGTTATTTTTCTTTAGACTCTGGTGATACTCAGGTACATGAAAATCTTCAAGAGAAAGAAAATTTGGATGATGATCATAAATCCAAAGAAATCATGAAATCTAAGATTCTTCGTAAGAGTATTTCCTTAAAGAAGGTGGATTCTACTGGAGACGGTTATGATGTAGAAGGGTTTATCAATAAAGAAACTAAGGTAATACTTACACCTTTCAACCCTTTATTCTTGCTAATTATATCACACTCATCCTCTTATTCTTTTCAAATAGTGTCTTAGTAATGTTGCTAAGCAAGGGAAAATGAAAGCTCGACAAAATATCCAATATATTGAGCCTACTAAAGAATCTACTGAGGTATTATGTCATTATGTGTCTGTATAAATAGAAGTACATAATATGGTTATTGAACTTCTAGAAGACACTCGATCTTGTCTTGATAAATGCTTTTTCATTGTGCAGTTCAATAGCACTGGAAACGAAGGAAGATCAACGGAATCTGAAGCTGCATTGCATCTACCTCTAGTGTTAACTGTAAAAGGAAATGATTCTGATAACAAGTCAAGTGAAAACAACTACGGTTGGCAAGACAATTTTGATGAGACCAAGAATCAAGAAGAAAAACCAAATATACAAGGAGGACAAATCACTGTTCCTGACATCAATGATTTGATAAGTGAACCAGAGCAGGAAAAAGAAAATGCACTAGTAAGAGATTTTAGCAAACATGAAGATGGATCAGATGATGACCTTTTTGCTGAACTTGATAGCATCCTGTTGGGAAGTCCAGAGTCCTCTCCAAAAGCAACCTGTTCCACAAGTGATGTTGCTGTAAGAAAAGCTTTGCATAACCTTGAATGCCTATTGGAAAATTCACTTGAGTCGATTCTCAGTGATGTCGAGCTAAAGAGACAATTACATATGTCTTTGGAATGCATAAAACAAGAATCTCATGAAAACGTTTCTCCTAATGTTGTAAAGCTTGTCCAGAAAATGACATCCTCTATTGAGAACCTTTTTAAAGACTTTGTCATGGCTAAAAATGTGGTTGAGGATCACAATAATGCTATGCAACAAAAAGAAAAGCTTATGAAGCGTGTGAGAGATGCTAAGAAACAGAAGGAATCAACAGAGAAAGAAAATAGTCAGTTTGAGGATGAAGCTAAGCGTCTCGAGGAAGAGGGTGAAAAGGTGGATGAAAAAATTAGAATTCTTGTTGTTCAAAAGAAAGGTATTGAGTTGGAAAAAACCAGGTTGAAGGACAGCATGGAAAGATGTCAAGGTGAAAAGAAGAAAGTGGATGCTGACGCTAAGAATTTAATTACTGAAAGCAAAGAGCTGATGGCAAGTATTAAGAAGTCTAAACCTTCCTATACTGCTGCCCTGTCAAAGCAGCAGAAGTTGAAAAACAAATGGGAAGGTTTCAGAATAGAGTTTGCAGACAACTATGGATGTAGCAGTAGCTGAGAAGTATTAATGTTGGGTTCAATTTTGCGTGGCTGAAATTTTGATCGAAGATTTGAAGTTATGTATTTATTTTTTTCATTCAATTTTCCCTGATTATGGAATTGAATTTGAAGACTGGATAGCATTCATGAAGCTAAAAATACTTTGATGGTTGAACTGAATGAGTGGGAGTATTCCCATCTTAGTATAATACAAGTTTTTAAGAGGATTGGTTTAGCCATCCAGAAAAGATTAGCGACCCGGCTTATTGTCCACTTGTCTTCTATTTTTATATAAATTATTAAGTTTTCTAAGAATAAGAGTTCTATAAATCCACTTTAATTATTGTAGATTAAGACAGCGCTAAGCAGATGCTACGATCAATTATCAAATAGCTGACACTAACAATAGTGTAGGATGCACAGATACTAGTGAGCCTCCCCATACTCTTGTCGTAATATAAGCTTTTAGTGTCAAAGAGCCCACGCTAATGTCAAAATATATTTTAAAAAGTTGCAGCACTGAAATACGGTCTGCTGATGTGCAGTATCATAAGATGATACAGAACCTTGAGAAATGAAGAACTTGTAGGCATATTTGCTCCATTCCAATCACTTTGTAATAAAAGTATGATTTGGATTAGGAACAATTTTTAGACAAGGAGAAATTATTTCAACGAAAGTGAAAAAGGAGCTTGATACCGGGAGGCAATTGAATAGTGTACCGCATTCAAACAAGGTTCAATGATGCCTAAAATACATGCTTCGAAAACCTTGAAGAAATACATAAAAGTATGGCAGAACATTTTTTTTAGGAAACTAAATGACAAACGTTAATAGTTAGATGTTAGATTAATATTTACTCATTTGGAATGACTCTGTAGAGACGATGGAAGATCAACCTGTCCTCTTTCTATAGTCTGGCGAAGCTTCAGTCTGAGACATCCTCTAATTGGAGGCAACAAGTGATTTCTTATCATTATTAGAACTAGACAGTTTGTTCTTAATTACTTTGATCTTCATCAAACGCTAATCTTCTTCTAACTTAAACTATTGACTACTCACTCATAGACTCTTGTGTTATGACGACAACCAGAAGCACGAGATGTCCAAAGCTTCTGCTTCTAGAACCTGTTTTGCACACTTAAACAATTAGTAGGCAAAGTACTCTTTTCTTTTCCTGTCAGTTTGTTATCGTCAAAACATCATTATTGTATAGTTTGTATATGAACCAATATGGTTCTAACAGTTGTGTGTGTCGAAAATGTTAATCACAATGAGTATTTATAGGCAGAGCTCGCATCTTGCTTGTTAAGACATTATGGTCTACAAAATCTTGCATGATTGCCGTATTCGGCTATTCCCACAAGTGATGTGTGCGTTAACACTCGTTGTTGGGTGTATGTGTCGCCTCATGTTTAGCTTGGATGCCTCTCATTTCGGGACATTCCACTTACCCTGGTCAACACGTTCTTTTGCACTTTTGATCACACTCCATAAAAAACAGTTGTTTTCTCTTCATGGAGCTAAAAACATGGAACATGAGTCTTGCAGCTGAATTGTCAATTTGCAACTCACTTCAAACCTCTAAGTTACAAACATTAAATATTGATAGAAATGGTGAAAGTGGCCGCATTTTTAACTTAAAGATCATAGTATGTAATGTTTGTAACTTAATTAATAGACCAAAATATGTAATATTTGTAACTTAAGACCCTAAAATACTTCAAGGATTCAAGTGTCCAATATTTGCAATTTAAGGGAGCAAAGTAAAAACTAAAAATAGCTCACGGTTCAAATAAATAATTAGCCTAAATAATAAGAGATCCATTTGCATTTCCTTCAATCACAATTGCATTTACTTAGTCACAAGTCACAACCGAAAAATATGTGAATCACTTGCAAGCACATGGGAATCAATAAAAAAAGAGAAAAGGAAACAGCACATGGGAAAAACCTTGCTTGTTTATTATTCATTTTCTTAAAATATGAAGTTTGCATTTGAATTTGATATAGCAAGTCCATCACACAACAAACATAGTAGTTTTTATAGAATTCAATCAATCAAACATACATAATAACATAACATGACCATACATAGGGAGGTGAGGGAATTGTATTCCTTCTCATCGATTATTTAAAGCGCGCAACAACACAACAACGATGACATATTTTAGATGGAGACACTGTTGGGAATGCCTCTGGAAGTCAATCCTTCCTCACTAGAAGGATAAAGCATAGTATATGGCATCTTCACAGGTCCATTTCGATTCCTCAGTGTCTCATCATTGTTCCTTTGAATGAAGTTTTTCTCAATTTCAGCCAACTTCTTTCCAAACTTCTTGTAGGCCTGTTTTGGCTGTGAATCAGAAGTCCAGAGATCACCTTCAATTCTCTCTCCAAGGTATTGCTCATCAGAAACATGCCTTGACAAGACCTCTAAAATGGTCAAGTTAGTAAGGGTATCATTCTTCGCGGTGATTGTCCTCAGATAAGTCTTCTGGTAGTCCTTAGCAAGCTCATCATACTCAACAGATCCTTTCTCAGGCATGAATCTTCTACTTTTTGTTGGTCGGTTAAGGATATATCCTCCATACGCATATTGTCCAAAATTAACAGCTGCATGAAGTGCTGAAGCAATCCATATGAGAATGGTGCAAGCTTCTTTCAACTCCGTACGGTTTTGCATTTTAAACCACCATGTTGCATTCCTAAAGTCGCCATGACCCACCTCTACAAGTTCTTTCCAGAATGCTTGGAGTTCAGAATCTTTCACAACATCTGCATCAGACTTGTAGTAGAAATTCACATATTCATCAACCCATGACTTAATAGCAGCCCATATCTCTAGTCCATCCGAAGCATAAGGATAGTCCTCTATCAGAAGTCGAACACCATGTGGAGAAGCTGGATCCTGAACTGCCACTCCTCTAAGTAACATGTAAGGAAGATAAAATTAACGTACATACAATATTAAAAACAAAATTGGAGAAGGGATTCATTAATATTATTATTTAAAGTGATACTAATGATCATTTTACAACTGTTTTAGAGGAGATATAAGTTTGTCTAATAGAAATATAAAAGTTAGTTAGAGTTTGTTATTAGGGCGTTACTTCGTTGATTTGTAGTTATTACCACTGAGAATCTGAGATGGCACCTCATGAACATTAAAAAAATATGTTTTAGATCAATATTTTTTTTAAAAATGGACTGACCCAAGATGTATGGTTTTGTAAGGTTACCTTTTGATTCGATCATTAGGTAGTCCTTGATCAATGAAATTCCAATCCTTGTAAACAACAGCAGACATTTCAACAGCATAATCTTCCCACATGAAAGTTAATTCCATAACACCCCCTGCATTGACCAAGATAGTTCGTGCGAGGGAATTTATGTTCATTGTGTCACGGTAGTGTGTAAGTAAAAGTTTATGAATAGGGTGAACCACACTAAGATGCCTATTTGTTGCTATGATGAATGGCTCAACAACTGCATGAGTGTTCAACCTGTCACACATTGCGATATATATTTATGAAATTACTCATAGAGAGATCAAATTTAGTGCTTGATTGTATAAACCTGATTAATGAAATTCATACCAATGGCTGACAAGTTGGTGATAGCATGAGCCATTTACAACAACATAAGCCTCGGCAAGGAGCCAAATTGAAGCTTCAACACCTTCACTAGCGGGCAAGTAAACATTACTAACAGGACCAAAACTATCACCTTGAGGGTGTGGCCTACTTAGTTCAATGGCTAATGGCTTCAAAGTTCCATCATTTTGCAAGAAAACAATGGTTCTAGTTGCATAGGACTTTGTCTTAGTTGCATTTATTCTCCTCAAATATGGAATTAGTAGATCGTGGTGATCAAGTATGTACAATCTATTGTTTTGGATAGCCTGCATTTATTCTTAAGTACCACTTCACCATCAGTTCAAAAAAGTTCTTTGAACAATGGTATTAGGCTAATCTGGCTTAGAACATCTGAGGAACCTTAACTCCACCTTCGTAGAGAGAGCGTATATCTTCAAATTAAAGGTGTTAAACTCCGGGTTATTGAGTTGTAATGTAGCTTTAGATCTCAAATTATGTATAACTCTGTGAGTTGCTGATTTGAGTACATAACCAAGAAAGTCAGATGACTTCAAGTGACCAAATGATTCATCTCTTGGAACGTAAATAGCGTCACTTCGACTCTCACTCATAAAAGATAGATTTTCAAAAAACCAACACAATTAAACACAATTTTGATTACTTGTTAGTCCCTAGTGCCTTTTTTTTGTTTTATTAGATATGTTAGAGCTTCAGCTGTCTTAATTTTGGAATGGAATTTGGATCTTTAGTGTTAGACAAGTCTAATCCTTTTAGGGGAATCAACTTATTTTTCGAGTCGTCTTGGTTGTATCTCCATCCTATCCTGATAGGCTGCCATAGAAGAAATCGATTTCTTTCTTTTTCTTCGTTTGGCCGCTAGTTGTTTGTGGCAAGGACCGATATCCCAAATATGGCTTTTTCTTATCTCAAAGGATTAGTAGTCGTGTGGTCAAGTCTTCTTCAGTTTGTGTGCTGCTTTTTCCTATGTGGTGTGTCTTTGTCATTTCAGATAGATAGTTTTGGTGCACTTTGATCAATTTTGAAGGATTTATTAGCATCTTGCAGAGTATATCCTTAAAAGTATAAACCATTTGTTTTGTGCCGAAGGCATCAAATGTTATTCTTTGCAATTCAAATCATAGTTTTTGCTTCGTTTTGAGTAGCTTCTCGTGTGATGTATCGAGGAGGTAGGCCAGAGTATAGTTTTGTGGAGCTATTGTGATCAACATAGACACTCCTCGGATTACATGACATAGACACATATAATTACAAATTATGTGATTTTTTCAAATTATTAGCAGTGTCGGACATGTCAGTTTCCGTGTCGTGTCCGGTATCCGTACTGGTGCTTCATAGACTGTGATTCATAATTTGGTTCGTCTGTTAAAACAGTGGTGGTGGGTTTCTTTTTGCATTAGTACTGGGCTGATGTTTGTCTGTTAAAACTCACATTATTGTATTGTTATCACTTGGTTAGTTAAAAATTCAAATGGTATCAGGTGATAGTAACATTTTCTCACACTCATTTTTTTTTTATTAGCTGAAATTAATGTGAGTTTTACCAGATAAAAAGTGAGTGAGAAAGATCAAAATTATCATAAACGTGTATTTATCTGGGTTTGAATAATTACAAAAAATAGAGAACATCAATAAAATATGAGTGCAACACTTGAGTAAATGGTAAATTGAAAACTAATCACATCACATCAATAAAATGCTGAAGCAGTTTTCATTGGACGCAAAAGCTACCCATACTAGCTTCAACATTGAACCGATTTTAGTGTCACAATCACGTTAAAATATCGAGTGCCAAACATGTTCGATTTGTATAGTGCCTTCCAACGCAGAATCAAACAAAGCACAAGCACTAAGAAAAATCCATCAAACAAATATTGACTCACATAATCCAATAATAAGACCATAAGTCTATTCAATCACGATACGTTCCTTGTTCACCTCCCTAACCAATTTTTAACTTTTATCATAACAGAACTAAACATTATTCATCTCATAATTCATTTTGGGTATTAAGAAAATAAAACCCACTAATGTTAACGTGAAAAGAGACAATAACTACTATGCAGTAGATAGTGTCTTGTGTGGTCACAGTGCCAAAAATATAATGCTTAGACTCGCATACACGCAAAGATACACTTTTTTTCAAAATGTTAAATCTTTTTTTTAAATATTAAAAAATCTAAACGGTATAAATTTTTATCTTAAACATACAAGAATAGCTCCTATCTAGCCAAAGTAATAAAATCAACTTGCATATATTTTTCAATCCACAGATGGAATGAATTTTTTATTTGTGAGATCTCCCATATTGTTTCCTCACAAGAAGATTCAAATTCCCATAAAAACAAACTTGAACCTAGAAAAAAACTTGAAAATTTACTAAAAATAAAATCACAAGGGGAGAAAAAATAAAAGCAAGAAAAGGAAAATTTTACATATTATAATAAAGAAAAGGAAAGAAAATAAGGAATTGAATATTTCCTTTTCTTCTTATATACATGCATATATTTATATTATATAGAAAGAAAGAAAAAAGTACTTGATAATTTACATGAATAGAGTTCGAGGATAATCTGAACCAAAACGAGAAGGATAAGTAGATAAGTTAACACCAAGAGGGACAGCAAAAGTGCTTTCCATAAAAAGGCGTTGTTGAAAAGTTTCAACAGTAGCACCAGCTTCAATAAGATCTTTCACAACGTTTCTATAATGTTCCTTAAGACGTTTTAATAACCTAAGATATTGTAACTTAAGCCACTTTACACGCATCCTTTTAAACATTCTAACTATGCCACCAATTAATCTCCGCCGTGGTTTCTTGCTGCCTAGCCTCACCGTTTGAACCTTCCGTCGTCTGAATATGGAGACCTTGCGGCGGGGCTGCCATGTTGTCATGGTGGTGGTGGGTTGGTTTTGTTGTTTGTGATCTAGAGCCATGGCAAGAGCATGTGGGTGTGAGAATGAGAATGAGAGAGAGCTAAGCTTGTGAGTTATAAAATAAGTTATGATATGATAGGAAGAATAAAATATTTACGTATGATGTGAATGACATTGACAGACAGAAGAGTTGACTTAAATAAAGCAAGTTGGTAACGCATCTTTGGGGAAAACCAAGTTATCAGCAACTAGCAAATAAGTGTGAAGAGAGAAATATAAAAAATATGTATTGAAATATATATATTTTGAACAAAGTTTATTGTAAAACATGGAAAGTTAGTGACAATTATTTTACCAAAACTAATCGTTCATGCGAATTACATGTATTAAGTTATCATTTTTTCTTGAACCATGTTTTAGTTCAAGTAAAAGTCTTCACCATCTATCAACAATGAATTGGTTCAAGTAGTAGAAGATTTGAACTCCTTCACTTTATGTATCTTATAGTTTTTTTAATAAATATTAATCATTGTTAATCGGCGATAAATTTTTTGTATGAATATAAATATAATAGCAACAAAAAAAAAGGGACCCCCACCAGCTTAAACAACAAATTTGAGATGACATATATATACTTACCTCACAAGCACATTTAAATATCATTTGAGTAAAGAAGTGCTAAATATTTGTACAGAAAGAAGACTTACCTAATTCGGAATTTCAATGAGAATTAAGTAAAGTTCAATCAATTATTTTTTACTTAAAAATTATATTTAGGTATTATGTAAACTATTCCACCTTAAAAATATATCCTTAATAATATGATCCCAACCATTTAGTTAATCAAATTAAACAACAATTTTGAACGGTTTCTTATATTGTCTTGCTTTACAGCTGTTTGTATAAGTTGCGTATTTCTCTTGTTGTGGTTAGGTTGTGCTTAATTCCATGCTTAATATAAGTGCTTAATTCCATGCTTAATATAATTTGGATCATGTTAACAAGTGTGTCAGACTTATTTGTTAAGGAAAAAAAATGAAAATTTATGTTCAGAATAACATTTTTTTTATATATTTAAAGTAGTAACTACCCATCTTTTAAAACATTATACCAATATTTGATCCCTACTTAATAAACGTTTTAAGAGCATTTGTTGACATTTATAATATAATTTTGCAGTTGAAAATGAAAAAAGAAAAATATTTTCATCCCATAATTTAATTTTACGGTTAAGGGTTTGTTTATGCAAGTTTAAATCAAGACAAGATGAATTGGACATTATTCCTTCACCTTAAATATTTTATTTTAAAAAAAGGTATACATGTTTTTATTAGAGGACATGTAATTGACACATCAACTAATAATGAATGCATGAAATGCCGCGCTGCCATTAAAAAATTCAAGAAATAAAATCTGGTGTCGAACAAGATCAACACATGCATGTTATAATATTCCCAAATGATCGTAACAGTGATAGAGATGCCAAAGTCTAATATGACATAAAATCATTTGTTTTTATCAGTAAGTATTAATTAATGAGTTAGAGATAATGTTAGTTTTTAGAGTTTAAATTATGAACTTTTCATTTAAAAACTCTACAATATTCTTTATTTTTCCCTCAAAAAAACTTCTCTACTGTATCAACCGATCACTATCGTTACATGGTGGCATTTACTATGGGAAAGGTGAATCCTTTCCCACCATGGGAAAGTTTTTTGTGTGCATTAGATCAAATGTAGAACATAATTTTATCATAGACTCTCAACACTAGATTTTTTTCACACTCCTCCACCACCATTCCTCCATCCTCACTCACCCAACACAACATCAAACCCACCACTGTCCCAGCAGCACCACAAACCCGTTGAGGCCAATGAACATAAATGGATTTTTTTCTTCTTCGCATGTCTATTCATTATCTTCGGTTATTTTTAATTAATCCACATTATTATTCATTGCATATTTTGCTCATAGATCCAAAAAAAAAATATAGTGTTCATAAATCCAAAACAAACAAACAACAAAAAAAGAAAAATAAATCCAAAGGACATTTAGCTATTATTTACAAAGCTCATATTCTATTTCAATTTGATTCTCGTTATTGTATGTGATTACAAGACAAAGGCGATGCACTGTTATTGTCCTGTAGAATAAAATATGGTGGTATATAAATTTTGCAACAAGTTCTCCTAAATCTTGTAGTGTTTTGTTTGTTAATAAAATTTTAAACTTAGAAAAATAAAAATTGAAAGTTGTAAAATCAGGGATAAGGTTTTGTCTTTTTTCCTAGTTACTGAGATAAATTGCTTTGAAGGTTGTTGCTCATGAATCATATGTGGGGTGGTTGTTAAGGTGTTTAGCGATGAGTGGGATATGAAGGTGAATTCTTATAGTGCAGCACCGGAAAATACATAATAGTGAATCGTTGTTCCTTAAAGAGTGAAGATTAAAGTCACCGATGGTGGTTGTTTAATTGGAGTTTCATGGAGGCTGATGATAGGAACTTTGAAGACAAAGTGAAAAAAGATTTAGTGTGGACGGAGTATAATAGATCGGTGTACGTCTTCATTAATCTAATAGTCACAAAAAATCTTTCCCATGATAGGAAAGGATTCACATTTCCCATGGTAAATGCCACCTCGTTACATATAGCTATTTTTAGGGTGGTTCTAGTTAACTCATCATCATTTGCAATTTCTCTTTGTTTTGTCTTTATTTCAACCTTACAAATGTCAATGGGTGGATTCTTACGTACCATTTTTTAGAAAATATTATAAAATATTACGGTATTATAATATTCCTTCCATAAATATTCTAAGGGAAAAACTATTTGTTAAAACGCAAATACTATTGTGGCATTTGTTATGTGTAATTCAATGTTGGTTAGTCAACTAAACTAGAGAGTTAGTTAACTAGTTAATAGAGTTAGTTTCTAACAGTTACTTAGAGAGCAAGTAACAGATTAGTTAATGGTCTTTGTTAGTTGATACTTGCTATATATATAAGCAAGCTTGGTGATTGTAAATACACAGTGATATTGAATAAAGATTTTGATCTTTTTAATTGTGTGCTATTCTCTTTTCTCTCTAATCCTTCTTCTTCTAAATTAACAAACTTGTTCAAGAGTATTAGTATTCCATAAATATTCAAAAATGAAAACAATGTAACAATATTAATATGCAAATATCATTGGATTTATTAAACATGTTCAGATGGACGTAAGAAAAAAGATGTTTAAAAAAATTTGTTGTTGTGAATTTAACTCAGTTCGTAAAGACATTATATAATATACATATAATTATAAGATTTAGGGTTCGAACTTCAAACATCTCATATATTTATTTTAAAAGGTGAATTTCTAGTAATTAAACTTTAAAAAATACATATGTATTTTTTTGTTTCTCACACTGCACATTCATTTACGAAAAATGATTTTATTTGAACCGTGTCGGATATTAAATATACTCATCTCGCTAAATAATAAGAATTTAAAATTTGATTCACCGTATTGTGAAAATCCAACTTTCCTTCGTGTAAACAAGGCCCTCAATTTTTTTCTTTATTTTAGGCATGTCTTTCGTGTTAATTATACACATTCAACGACGTAACCCCATCAACAACAAAGTGTTTTTCATTTGGACTCGAATTCAAGAGCCAAATGATCTAAGTTTAGTTTCACTTGGAGTTTAAATTTAATCAATCACAAGGATACAATTATAGCTTTTGCTTTGGATATCACCATGATAATGAATGAAATTGTAAACAAGCAAGCAAACATCATAGCATGATTCTTCATGTCATAGGCAAAATTGGTTCTTGCTTTAACTAACCTTCCAGCATGACAATCATCGAGCACCACGTCTAGATAGATGTTGATTATTTAAGGGTCATGTTAACCAGTGTTCCAGATTCACTGATTAAGTGAGCCAAAATAAAAAAAATTGTGCAAAAAAGAATACTTTTTGATATAAATATTATTACATTTGATTCTTTAACTTATGTCCGAGGGTAACCGTTAACCTTTCTTAAGTAACCATTTTACTTGTGATTGTAGCATTACTAGTTTTGATCAAGATAGCTGGTTGCTAGGGTCAGTTTGGTGAAGCAGACACTATAATAAGAAGAGGAAAGAAGGCATTTTGAGTTTGGTATTTGGAACGATGTGTAGGGCTTGGTGTACACTCCACATGCTTACTGATTTTTTTGCGTGTTACAGCTTACATACATAAACATAAACAGGTGATGTGCATGGACTTGTCACATGGATGTGGCTTCCGATGAGCAACATCTAATAATAGCATATCTTTTATTATAAGTTATTTCTATAAAAATATGTGTTACTTTTTGTAAAAAATTACGCATTATTATTAAAAAGAAATTCTATAGTTGACAAAAATATTATTGCTTGGCCTATTAAAAGGTTTTGTTTTGATTGAAAAAGATAAAATCATTTGAAACAAATATAACAAATCATGGATAATTTTACCCAATTAAGACTTGAGGTGTATTTTTTTTTTTGAAAGAACTTGAGGTGTATTTTAAAACATAAAAATATCAGACACCCTATCCAATATAAATTACCACCACAGGGAAGCAACGGCCAAAAACACTTTCTTTTCAACACTATTTTTAACATTCACTTATTTATTAAATGAAATTCATATGAATCTCATCACTTTTATGTGTGTTCTATTTTTAAATGTACAATCCACATTCCACATTGATTTAATTCAATAAAAAAGTTAGTGTTGGACAATGGTGGATCTTCCATAGAATCCATGGAAGTCATGGCACCCCAGGTTTTCTATACATACGATATTAGGCGTATCATAACTATTAACTTTCAGCGGCTGTAGTGGAATGGTACTTTGTCAATGAACCAGAAGTCGCGAGTTCAACACTTCCATCGGAGAGTGTTAAAAAAATGGTGTATCTAACACGCATTATATATACAATATTGATGTCGAATTTTGTGTTTGAGAAACATTTCCATTGAAACTTCATAATTTTCACAAATTAAGTAAACTCTTTCTTCTCTCTAAAAAAAAAGAAAAAAAAACTCGAGCGAGTTTTCTTTGGTTTACAATATTCAATATAAAACAAAATAATTTTATATGTTTTAATTGTGTTATTTTTCTAATGGGTACGTAATTGAAGAATTTGCTACCAAAAAGTAGTTATTTGAAGAACTAGATTTTTGTTTATCCGGGGAGAGAAAGAAATGGCTTCTTATGACATGTACGTATTACTTATTTTTTTAGCAACGTAACACATATTTTATAGTATTAAACTCTAATTCACTTCATAAACTAAGAAATATTATAAGTAGTCATTAAAATATACAATATCATCCCCATGAGCTTAGCTCAGTTGGTAGGGATATTGCATGTTATATGCAGGGGCCAGGGTTCGAACCCGGACACCCCACTTCTCCACATTTAATTGTGTGAGCTCTAACCACTAAGCTATAAAAAAATATAAATTTTAATTTGATCGTAAAATTCAAAACAGTGAGCTTGAATCTGGATCATCTGATTTTGATAGAACAACCAATGATGTCCCGGATGTTGAATATAGTATTTTGACCGCAAGGGAGTATGGACTACGTAAAGGTAATTGTTGAAGTAGTATTAAAGTTTCACATATTGTCAAGATTTTTAGATGAATTGAAGTACATGTGTTTGAAGGCTCTCATTCTTTGTTTTGGGACATCTAAGAGGAGTCTCGGGGATTATCCACATTGTATCAGGAGCAACCACACAAGTGACAAATAAACCACATTTTTACACAAAAGCTTAAGACATTAAGTTTACTAGTCCACTTTTATAGACAATGTGGGACTTCCGACTCACACTTGCTATACAACAATCTCCCCCTCAAATATGACTCTATCAGTTCAATATGCTCCCCCACAAGTGACTTTTTCATCCAGAAGCACCCATTTGTCCTGCACCATAGTTGTGGCACTCAACAGTACATGCCGCTTAAATACCTTGTCAGAGACTTTTGACATAAGAGTGAGTTGAAACCCTTCGTCGAACCATCGACCTTGATGCCATTGTTGGGTAATGAGTGGAGCTCGAGGGGTCATCCACATTACGCCAAGAGCAACAACATAAGTGAGTTGGACACCACATCTTTATCTAAAACCTAAGGTATTAGATTTGTGGGTTTTCTTACTTATAAAGTGTTCAACCTCTATTTTTCCAAGTATAGTTGGACTTCCACATTTCTACATAGGGTGATTCGAATCAGCTTATTAGTTGTGTTGCTGTGATTAAAACCGTGTTACTCAAATTGTGTTTCTTTTGCATTTTGCCTTTTGAGATTCGAAACATGTTAGTATTTTTACAACAATATAAAAGACAAATTTACATAATCACGACATAAGAGTGAAACAACGCAAAAAAAAAAAAAATTTATGCATGAGAATGATTTGGAGGCAACTTTGTGTTGGGAAACACGATATAAATACTTTAGATAATTAGAAATCAATAGGAGGATTCAATATTTCCTCTATTGAATCCTTGAGTGAAAATCATCAAGGTTGATAGATTGTAGGCTACTTTTTATAAAGATTTATTGATGGTGGATCAAAGAGTTGGTTCCTCTACAAAGGTTGAAAATATAGTTAAAGGGAGAACAAATATATTTATTTGCTTCCTATTTACCCGATTGATCAAATCTTTTGTTTCAAATACCATTTGATTCTACTCTATTTATTTATTTGATTTTTTTTGATATGGTTGATTCTACTATATTTCACATGCTGCTCATCAAGTGTAAATTATTAAATATCGAATCATAAGCTTGTGAGGTGTATTGGATAAAGAGATGGCAAGCCAAAAAACAACAAGAAGAAAAGAAGCTTGCACAAGAAGTTACAACTTGTCATAAAAAGATCTCAGCTAAAAATAACCAAGTATTTTAAAATATAAAACCAAAGAATGAAATAATGCTTGCTATACAATAACATAAGTCAGTAACAACCCATAGTTTTTTAGCATCTGAACTTGCAAAACGGATTTGCAGACAATGATTTCAAAACTCTTCTTTTGATGCATTCTGGTTCGAGCCCTCGCATTTTCAAAATTCCTCGTAGAAGTTCCCATTTGAAACGACAATCGCCGCTTAAATGGTTAGCTCTTATCTCACTACAAGCATGGTGAACACAATTAGTCCAATTCAGGTTTTCTGCTCGACAATCATCAAATGCATGAATTAAATCATGGAATATCATCTGAGTAACACTGTATTGATATTGTTCAATATTTGTGCACACAACTATCCCTCCACCACCAGGAATGTACATGCCACCATGATTCGGAGGGAAAATCATGGCATTAAAGAATTTGTCTTTAATAGGACTCCCAATTTTCTCCTCGTGTTCCCTCAAGAATTTCACCGTTGGAGACTCGAGACTCTTCTAAATCATGAGTTCGCATTCCTTCACGACTGCTTTGTTGCCATCAGCCGAGGAACCACTTCGGTTCATTGTTATTTCAAACAAATAGGACTTCAAAAATATATCACATTCACAACAATTCATTAAGAATAGTTTGGGTGTTTTAAAATGTCAATCGAACCCTAATCTAACATTTTCTGAACCAGAAAAGAACCCTAATCATTGCGATAAATGTTCAAATCCGTGAGAAAAAAAGAAAATCCTGAATAAAAATAAAATGTTTAGATCCGAAATGATGTAAACATACTTGTGAATTGCAGAACCAAAATATGTTGCAAGTGGAACTCAATTAGTGAGGAAGTGTTTCTTGGAAGAAGACACTTTCAATTACTTATACCCTCACAAAACCATTAAGGTACATACCTATGACATGACATCGATTGATAGGATGAGGGGTACATACCCAACCAAATTCAATAGGTACCATTGTGTTCACCAAACAGAAAAAATGGGTGCTAGCTAAATAATTGAACCAATATTGGCTGCAATGCCATAATCCAGTAATAACAACCCACGCCATGGTCCGATATCAACCAAGCAATAACCGATTAAGTGTAAAACACAACAAGTGTTCATTTATTATCCATAGATTGAAATCAAGAAAACAATGAGAAGAAAAGAAGCTTCCATAAAGAAGCTACAACTTGCCAAAAGATTAAAGAGATCTCAGCAAACAATAAATAAGTCACTGTTTTTACTTCAATTTGAATTACATTTGTGATCACCTTAAAAAGTCTCAACCCAAAGAATGGAAACAATGGTTGCTATACCACAAGCCAGTCACAACACATCAGTTTTTAAGGAGCTTTATCGAAAGGCGCTGTATCATTGTAACAAATATCCATACAGCTTCCATAGAATCCTTGCCAGTTGTTGAACCAGCGCAAATTGGATTTGAAGATAGCGATTTCAAAACTCTTTTTTTGATGCATTCTGGTTCATGCCCTCGTATTTTCAAAATTCCTCGTAAAAGTTCCCGTTTGAAATGACAATCACCACTTAAACGATTAGCTCTTATCTCACTGCAAGCATGGTGAGCACAATTCCTCCAAATGCATGAATTAACTCATGAATTATCACCTGAGTAACACTATCTTGCCTTTGTCTAAAATTTCCACACACAGATATCCCTCCACCACTGGAGGCATAAGAGCCACCGTGTTTGTCGCGACAGTAAATAACTTTGAAGAAAGTATCTTTAATAGGACATCCAGCTTTCTCCATGTGCTCCCTCAACAACTTCACGGTTGGAGACTCGAGGCTCTTTTGAACCTTGCGTTCACAATCCTTCATAGCTTTGTAGAGGTCAATTGTTATTTAAAACAAATAGGGCTTCAAAAAAGATAACAACTTCATTAGGAATATATTAGGTTTTAAGATGTCATCATTGTGATATTCTAATCATGACTAGTACAAATTAAACAAACATATATATTGGAAATTTAAATAATTTCAGCAGTGATCATTGGATTTTGACAGAGTCAAGACATTTTAGAAATATCCATAATGTCGTAGAGTTATTTAAGAGCATCATTCAAGAGCATAAAAATTTGCTTGCACTTACTGAATTGGATCCTCTTAGTTTTCTAGTATCTAACTTTAAAGTTATAACCATAAAATTTATACACTAAACCTTTAAACAATGAAAAGAGAAATTCCCGAAACCTAAAACTTTAAAGAAAAGATAAATAGGGCGTGCTTACTTTGAAAGTGGACGCAGATTGCTTCACGGCCGGCGATGAGTGGAATGAAATGGTGAAAACTTGAGTTTTCATTCTATGGCCACTGAACGGTTCAAGCCCCCTTTTTAGCAGAGATTTTTGGGTTCAACATCATGGAATATTGGGATTTGGACTCTACTAAACATAAAGGTGAGAAAATTGTTTTTCTCACTTCACACAAAGCTAAAAAAACACCATGAAATAACAAGTTTAACCCAAATTTCATCGGTAGTTAATTACCACCGATTAAAAACCAGCGGCACTTTAGTACAGTTGAAGTTAAACTTGTCATGATGTTTCTTACTGTGTTTGGGGAAAACAATTTTCTAAAGGTGATTGCTCTGTAGCCTCCTCAGTTCAACCCTCTCAAGTAAGTTGGTCGTAAGTTTTAAGTTGGTCGTAAGTTTTTTTTATGGAGCTGATCATAAGTTACGCCTATATAAAAAAATGATTAGATCCTAACTCTTGATAGATTTATGCTTACGACACGTTAAATCTTAAGAACTTCAGAGTAAATTGAGGGATCTTATATAACAACCTTCAACATTAAATTTTTTATCTAAGTGGTGTATTGGATTGAGATTTTAAAAGACTATTTTGGTAAAAAAAGTCTTTGTGATTTTAAAAACTTTGTAAAATTGTATTGATTCTATGAGATTTTAAAATATTTTTTTTAAAGACTTTTTACAATCAAGATTTATAACACTGATTTTAAGGATTTATAAGACAGATTTTAATGGATTTCAATGGACTTTATGGTATTTTAGGATTTCAAATGATTCAATGAATTTTTACCAATGAAGTGATTATTGCTTTTCTGTTAAAAAAATGGTAAAAAAATTATAGCAAAGTGATTAGTTTTGACATTGAGTCCAGAAAGGATAATTTGATCTACATTTTATTTGCCTACGATTCATTGACATCACGCAATCCCATCCCCCTATTTATAGCATCCACTAAGAGGAGCAACAACTTATAATTATCTGTGGACCAAGGGACATAACTATCTTTGTCTTTACAATTTTCTCTGTTATTTTCTTGTTGTGAATCTCGCATTAGGAACAAACTAATTTTTTTCTTTTTTGACAAAACAACGAACCAACTATTTATTTCACAAGAACAATTGATGTTTCCTAATTGTCAAAAGTATAGTGACTATATAAAAAAATTTGGAAAATTAAACAAGCCTGTTAAACTATTAAGAGGCTAATAAAAGCAATGAATTTCTGTAAAAATTAAACTAATCGGGAAATTAAAAATAGGCTAAAAGTAAGAAATTGAAATGAAAAAAAACATGGCGTAGAGAAAAATCGGACAAAAAAAAACAACAAATTATAAAAAGATAATCAGTAAAATCCCTCTTTTGTAAAAAAAAGAAATAATAAATAAATAAAAAAAAAAGAGAAAGAAGAATAAATCTGGAATGGACAAGATGACGGCAAACAAGGGTTTGGAAGAGAATGGCAAAATCTTAAAGGTTTGTGTGAGATTGTTTGATGGGAGTAGTATTTATATTTTTGAATAAAAAGTCTCACAAAATCCACTTCATCCAAGAATCCATCAAAATCTATAGCATTTTGAATACGAAGAGACAATTTACAAGTCATGAGAAATCTCAATTGAATACCAACGGAATTGGTTGCCCTGAAAAAAAGTCATAATTGTCTTAATTAAATACCACAAGATTATTTTATATTTTATAAAAGTCTTGATTGAATACCACCAAACTTTTTTATTTTAAAAAAGTCTTTTAAAATCCCTTGAAATCACAATTCAATACACTCCCTAAGTATCTGAGAGTGCAAATGCTTGGAGTATTTTATGGACCTTTCAACATTAAATACCCTTACAAACCACTGTATTGCAAAATACAATTTTTTTTAACTAAGTGCGGATTTAACATTCCTATTTAACCATCGTTTTAGTATTTTAAGTGTATAATTTGTCAATTATACCCTTTGTTTTCTTATCTTTTTTAATAAAACTAATTAATGATATATTTGGAATAAAGTTTTTTTTTAACAAAGTTTGTTTTCTTTTAAACAAAATTTGTTTCTTGTTATATTAAAATTTAAACAAAATTTTGTTACCTATAATAATGGTTTCATGAATAGTTAAAATTCTATGAATAAGACGAGTAATAATTGTTAGAAATTTCAAGTGTAAAGTAAAAGAACAAATAGTAACTAACAAATATGTTTGTTACAAGATAAATATAACATACTAAATTTATTGGAAAGAGAAAGTGTGTGCAAAAATGAGGGTATAATAGGAAGAAAAGATGCAAAAATACACTTCGCTATTTTGGTGTTAAAATTCCAAAACGACACTTAAAAACAAACGAGAGAGTATTACAAGAACGATGTGTGGGTTTTTGGATTTAGTAAAATCATTTCAAAAAATGCAAATGATGGGGAAAAAATACTTTACTCTAGCATGTAGTCGTGCAAGAAGCTATGTCACTAATTCAAAGAATATGTTGAAGCCAAATTCTATTACAAGAGCACAATGTAAGGCTAGAGTAAATGTGTGTATGTCTTTAGATGGATCAATTACATTTTCGAGTTTTGCTCTTGAGCATAATCATGAATTAACCCCAATGAAATCAAGATATTTTAGATGCAACAAGAATTCAGACCCTCGTATAAAAAGGAGGTTAGAGGTTAATGATCAAGCTGGAATTAATGTAAGCATCAATTTTCGGTTCATGGTTGTTGAAGTGAATGGGTTGTTGAAGTGAATGGGTATGATAATCTTACTTTTGGAGAAAAAGATTGTAGAAACTATATAGACAAAGTAATGCGACTTCGACTTGGGACAGGAGATGATGAAGCTATTACAATTTATCTGTTCTTTTTATAGTCGCAACAGCATATGAATGATAAACCATCATCATCACGAAGACATGAATGAACCGCTGCTTTTGGAGATGAGAGTTGAAGATGACTGTTGCAGACTTGTCTGCATCTCGACTATGCTGGTTGTTTCTTCAGGAGCTTGTTCCTTTTTCGAGTTGTCTCAGCCTGTCTTTCTGGAATCCAGGATCTTGTGCGAATGATGTATGGAGCTGTTACAGTTTCTGTTCGCATTTGAAGTAGTTTGTCGGTCTCCTTTTTTCCTCATAGGCATTGTTGCGGTTCTGATGTAATCTATTTTCCTGGTTTTCATTTTGCTTTAGATTGTTAAGTTAATCCTGATTCTTGAACTATTAGAACACCCAAAAGCATATCTTGTACTTTTCGATACGCATTTTTATTACATGAATCTATTTGTAACAACAACTATTTAGCTTTAGGTTAGTATTGTAATATTTTGATTTGGATGATTTTCATGTTATTGATTTTGTAAACTATCAATCAATCTTCACTATATTTCATATTCATATGCAAAAACATTAGCAATTTGTGTGCTAATCCAAATCTTGCATATGTAGCTTTTTCTACAAATATGCCTTTACACCAATTTCTACAACTCCTCTCGATAAAATAAATCAATTTCTACAACTATGTGATCATATCAGTTGCATTATTCAATTTCTACCAAATTACACTTTTAATTTTTGAGCAATACTTCATTTTGGCAGCAAATAATACTTCACTATGGCTTCACATTGTATTGGCTTCAACAAACATTATGAGCTCATTCCTTTATCAAATTCAGATACCTAGTTAGCACATAAAGAGTAAATTGTCATAATTCCTTAATTTTCTAAACATCAAAATAATTTGAGGAGTATAATATAAAATAGAGCAGCATAGATACCAAACAGATACGCAATACAATTACAACTGCAAACTATCGTATATAAATTTTTCCGAAAAATTTCATTTCACTTTAAAGATTCTCATCAAATCAATATTACATGTGCTTGTATAAAAAGTAAAGCAAACAATAACACAAAACCTGTTGCAGTTGTTTGAAAAATTCTGCTTTTGACCAGAGTTTGTTAATTAAAACAAAATTAATGCATAAACTAGGCTGTTTTAAGCTACATACTCTCTGGTATGAGTGCAATTTTTCCTTCCACCGGTTTGGTAAACATGAAAAAAGAAACCAATTTTATTCAATGATTTGCTCATTTCCCACAAAACATACAAATTTGCATTCTATTAAAGAAATTTGTTGCATTGTGACTTTTGTATTACTCTACCAATGTGATCATGTTGAAATCAAAATGAGTGACTTTCACACCTAAGAAGTATAGTAACAACTTCAATTATAGTATAACTTTTAAAAAATCATTGAGGTTCAATGAGCAGTCAACAAGACAAAAATGAATTAAAGTAGTATAAAGAACTTGAACATGAATCCAAGGTATGAAAAAACGAGCAATACCATGTGTTCCAACTTGCAATTCCATCGGTATACAAACACCAATACCCAGAAAATACAATACCAAAAAAAGTATAATATTATGATCAATCAGCTACAATTTATTTACTCTGTAGTGTGCCGTGTCCTCCTAAACGCCAGAGGATCCGCTTGTGTTATTAAGTAGAGAATGATAGTAGGAGAAGGAAAGATATTGTCGAGAGTAGCGTCATGTTCCCGCCCAAAGCTCAAGCTATGATTCAGATTTCAGACATGAAAGAGTGTCAAGTTTAATGAAATTTAATTCAGTACTAAAAGTGCATCATAAACTTGAAATATCCAATGGTAACAATTAATTGAAAATAAATACGATCTTTTACTGATCGTACTACGACAGTTCACCTCATACGCAACCTATAAATCAATGGATAATGTATTATTGCATTCCACATTACTTGTTATCTAATCTCATACTACCTTCGTCCCTAACTTGTTATCTAATTAATAACATATTATCTTTGTCTCTAAATATATGACATTTTCATTTTATTCTTTATCATTTTTATAAGATACCTTTCAAATTTCTTAGTGAATTAATTATTTCTAAAACAACATATCTATAGTGTAGACTAAAGTGAAAGAGTAAAACACATCCAATCCAATTACCACAATTGTCCTAACCATGAAGACCTAGTCGATTTAAATGAAATATTTAAAGATTGGTACAAACCTTTTCAATCAAATATAATCCTCTCCCCATTTTGAATTGTATTCAGGAGATTAATGCCAGCTTGCCTCCCCAGTTCTCCGGTCATATGCTCTATTCCAAACACAACACTCCTCACGTACAACCGATCTCCTCCACCTTTCCAGCGGCACGTGACCTTCACCTGCCATTTTTGCCCCGCCATCATGGTGGAGTACGCCACCTCAATCTTTGTCAACATCTGGTTAACCGAAAGAGGTTTACAACTAGAACGAAACAAGCCTGCAGCACAGTTTTGTATTGGATCGATAATGACCCAACTCAACCTCAAATTTTCATGCAAATATTCCGTCCAGTCCCATCTCTCTTTCTTTACCGGAATTTCAGTTTCCAGAGAGGAATAATCTCCTAAAAAAATCTTACCGTTGGAGTATACCGTGAATCTGTTCATAGGTTGAACTCGGATCTTTGTGAACAAAGGCTTTGGCTCTCCATGTAAAGATATATCAATGGCATGGATCAATTTATTTGTGGGAAGATACGAACGGGGAGATTGATTATAATAGTGAATGGAAGGAAACGCATCGGAGAAGAAGGAACGGTAACCACCAGGGAAAGTGGTGATAATGTCGCTAACCGTTGGATGCAGAAGGCAAGGCCACATGGAGGTGCAAATGTTCCGCCATAATTCCTCATTGTTGCAGGTCAAGTGGCGGAGTTCGGAAGATACACATGATAACGCCATTAAGGTTGCGCCGTCCAGGCGTGGAAGGATGTAGGTCTGGATGATGTCTGGATCTAACCTACTGAAATTATTCATGATGGGTGAAGGGAGTTTTCTTTTAGCAGCAAATGAATATTTATTAAAATAGAAAGATGAGAATGAGTACAAGAGGTACTCCTTATAAAAATTAAAAAGTACAAGAGGCACTAAAACCACAAAATATGGTGAAGGAAATTGTTGAGTTGAACCAGCTATTGTTTTCAAGCTATGATTCAGGAAATTAGCTTTAATATTGATTAGTGTTTTCAGTTTAATATCTCCTTTATAGTTAATTTATTAACGTATTCTAGCTATTCTCATTTTTTATTAGCAAAAAAAAAAAAACTAATCTCGGTTTATTGCCTTCTTCATTCTTTTTGTTTTTTTTTTTAAATAATAAATTTAGGATACATTATAGAAAGAACACTTAGGACTTAAATAAAGAACACTTACAAAAGTATCTAAATTTACCTCCCTCTAAACGCACCAGCGAGATTCAAACTCGAGAGTTACATCAAGATCTGATTTTCTTACCACAAGGCCTAACTCTTAGAGTTATTTCCTTCATTATTATTCAAAGTAAAAAACACATCATTTCTTTAGTTTTTCGGAGTACACAATAGACAATATATCACTGTGTAATTTAAGTACAGAAATTTGAAGGGGGCTTAAAGGTATCGGGTGAACCTTGCTCCACAAAAGGTTCAGACATTCTCGTGGCAACTAATTCTTGGTAGACTACCTATGCAAGGGAATTTAGTTGGAAGGGGCGTTGTGAATCGTGATTGAAGGCTTAGTCTCAGATTGTGGGTGGTGTCTGAGGATCACTTGTTTTGTAGGTGCAATTTTATCGGAAAGGTTTGGCACCACATCTTCAAGTGGGTTGGTCCGACATTATATTGCATGAGAGCCCTTCTACTTTACTAGCTTCTTTTCCCTCCTCTTACTACAAGATGCATCGTGAAGGCCTAATTTTTATTTCAGACACAACAAATTTGGAAGATTTAGGAAGCTAGAAATGGAACTCTTTTCTCTACTAAGATGTCAATGGTGTAGGAAATTGTAGATGTTATTCAATCCACCTAGGAGGTGTTGAACAGATATGCAATTACCAGCCACAAATCACTTTGGAAGCCTCTCTTCGTAGCTAGCATACAACGGTACACCCTAAAATACTGAAATAATTAACATGAGAAACAATAATTCAAGCACTAAAACATCCCTATCACTTGAAAATCAAATACTCAGAAAGAATGCAGAAGCTAAAATAATCAGTATAGTTTGCAAAATTATTTCAATTTAAGTTGATATTAACTAGCAACATATTTTGTAGAAAAATTATGATAACAAATCAAACATTTTCTTGAAGTGAATATAATTATGATGGATTCAACTGAATTCTTAGGTCTTTCCAACTCATTTATTACACTATCAATCTATCCAAAATCACAAAATGTTTGAAGCTAACCTGTTAAAAGAAAGTTTCAGCATACAAAAAGTATGTTTTCACTTTGCTACTTCTCTTCTAGTAATGATAAACAACAGCTTTATGATATAAATTTTGGGTGTAACAATTGTAATCAAAGAAATAGATAAAGGATAAAAAAAAATAACTTTGTTATCAATTAGCAAAAACAAAATACTTAAAAGTTTATGTGGTAGCTATAGGTGCTATCACATCAATGCATCATGGATAGGAGCTGATAGATGCTCTTCCTTTTCCTATTCTTCTTCCTTTGCAATTTACTGATCTGGAATTTGTCAAACTCTTGCTTTGGTAAATCAAATTTCTTTCTCTCCCCATTTTGAATTGCATTAAGGAGAATGGTGGCACCTTGCTTCAAAGTAACAAGATATCTGTTTATAGTCATATCTTCCATTACAATCACCACTTTCCTCACGTACAACCCATCTCCACCGTTAGAAAAGCAGGTGAGCTTCACAAGACAGTTCACCATCTCCGACCTTACTTGACCCTCCCCCGCCATCACTGTCCCGTACACCACCTCATGGTACACATTATACAAGCCATTACATTTAATCATCTCCCTCATCACATTTAATCATCTCCCTCGTCACATAAATCAATCGGGTCGTCCTCGACAGTTCCTGGGGCACCTGCTTTTGGCAGCGGACCAAAATAGCAGGTCCTTCCGCTCCGTCTCATCTTGTTGAAATTGTACATGAGCACATTCGCCTTGCTTTTTTGCTTGTATCCTTCACATTTGATTTTGTGTCATGTCATAGTCGATTTTGCTTTCTTCTTCTCACCCTCCTTTTTCAATTGAACATCACCCTATTTCTGAGACATATCTACACGCTGCAAACATCGGAGACCAAAATCTACTCTAATCCTAAAAATTCTACCACAACTTCCTAACAATTTTAAACAATTCCTAACAATTTATTACAATTTCTACCACAATTCAATCAATTCTACTCTAATCAACATCTAACAATTCAATCAAATCATTCAAATCTAAGATCAAGTAAAAAAAAACCTAAATATGTGACAATTCATCCAAAAAATCTAACAATTCAATCAAAAAAAGCCAATGCAATAGGATAAAAAACACTTACTTGATTTTGTGATTGTAATTCGAAAGAAAGGGTTTTCATTATAAGGTAATGAGAAAATCTATACTATATATAAAGAAAACAACCTCTTTTAGCTCTTTTAGGCTGGTTTTTTTCTTTTCAAAAATGCCCTCAATTTTTAATACAAATAACATACGTAACAAATAGATAAGAATAAATTTAAATATTAAATAAATGTAACAAACACGATATAAATATATATGTTAGTCTTTTTTTCTTTTATCATTTAAAAAATGTAACAAACTAGATGAGTATATTTATACTTAATTTTTTGTTATCCCAATTATACATTTAAACAAATTTTTCTATAATAAAGATTGTTGTTGGTGTGATTAAAAAAAGAAATTTGGATTTTTGGTTATATTGTTGATGTCATTGAAATAGATAATCGTGGTTAGTTTGATTTGTTATAACTTGAAGCAACAAACATTTATATTTTTAGTTTTAATCAAAATTTCATTAAAAAAAACACCGTTCATAATTTTCAAACGTTGACGCAGTAAAAAGAGCGGAAAGACACGCACGCAAGTGTCTGTCTTTTCGCTAATCATTATAAGGTAATATGAAAATCATTTTAATTTTAATCTGTAAGAAAGGGGACCTATGAAGGAGTTACTTATAACTCAAAAAAAAACATAGTATCTATTTGTTATCGTTTGTTTTAAAAGAAAAACCTAAAATCTATAAAGAAATCTAAAAACAACTTCAAATAAAAATAAAAAATATTAAAAGTAGCAACACTTCGATGGAGTTTTTCTTTAAAAAAATTAGTGAGATTGTGGTTTTGTCGGATAAGGAAAAAATGTCCTAGGAACCGAACCTACAAAATATCCTGATTGAAGAATGAAATTTTGAGCTACTTTTTTACGTATACTTATATCACATTGCATATAGAGTCTATCTAAAAAATATTTGGTCCCTTACATTTTTCACCAAAATATATGGTCTATAGGAAGGGAAAAAATCCCTAGAAATCGTAATGAGAAAAGTCTTGATGAAGGAATGAAATTTTAACCTATATTTTATTTCAAGGGCTTCTAGTGCATCAGCATATAGTGTGTCTTTCAAAAAAATTTCACCAAAATTTATGGTCTATAGTAGGACGGAAAATAAGTGAGTCGAACTTGAGCTTGATTCGATTCGATAAGAAATGATTCAGCTCAACATTTAGATAGAGTTTGATATGAACTGTTTCAGCTTGAGTAGACTCGTTTAAAGTTCAAAAACATTTTGGTTTGACTCGTTAAGTTCAATTTGTTTGCTTGAATCACATAAAATCCAAAAAAAAATTTGCTAAAATTTATAAATAATTGACCTTTTAAATTAAGTTTTAAAGAATATACTGAATAAAATTAAAAAATTACCACAACCATACAAAGGATTGACACAAATTTTATAAAGTTCAGTTGCATAAATATGCTGAAAAATATATAATCTAATACATGTAAAAGAGGCAAAAAGAACCGACAAATCCCAAATTGGTTCCGTTCAAGGTACATAGAACCAAACGCCCACAAAACATGCATGCTGAAACAATCTCTTTTTTTTTTCTTCAAGTAGTCTAATGGTTAGAATTCACCTTATAAGGTGAATAAGTAGGGTGTCCGGGGTTCGAACCTCAGCCCCTGCATATAACAATGCATTGTCCCTACCAACCGAGCTATGCTCACGGGGACGCTGTAACAATCTCTTTAATCTTCCCTATACAAGAATAGAAATTACCTCTTGAAAAATTTGAATTCAAATAAAAGAGATTTCGACAAAAAATAAAGGAAATAGGATAAAAAATTAGTTTTTAATATGAATTCAAATATAACTTTAATTGTAATTAAAGGAATAGACAAAGGATAAAAAATAACAATTGTATATAGCTACTCACCCAAAAAAAAAAAAACCCCTCTAAAAAAAAAATAAA
>Ga0228710_1001650_pt1 | contig 33951 bp, 24 predicted proteins | sample MedpolnodulmetaG_FD_177995 | JGI IMG/M metagenome (GOLD analysis project Ga0228710, IMG submission 177995) | Root nodule microbial communities from Medicago polymorpha collected in Santa Monica, California, United States - pink nodules | ecosystem: Host-associated > Plants > Roots > Nodule... | reverse complement strand
GATTTACCCCCTAATAGGCCAAACAAAAACCAATTATATTTTTTTTTTTCAAAAAATTTTCGTTTTTGTTTGGCCTATTAGGGGGTAAATCAAAACAAAAATATTTTACAGGGGGTAAATCAAAAAAAATATTTTACAGGGGGAAAACCGGAAATGACCTATATTACAGGGGGGTAAAGACCTATTAACCCTAAAATATCAGTTCTTCACAAATTTTATCAAAGCTGCTATGATCTTGGAGTTGTGGGGAATTATTTTTGAAAATGATTCAAACGTTTAATGATTGGAATCTCATTGGTGGATTGTCAATATAGATCAATATAATGAGTTGTGATAGCTTCGGAAAGGGAGCAATTCAAATGCTGAATGGTAGGCTGTTGAGAAGGTCGTGCAAAAAGTTGTATTTGTTTGGAACTCAGTGAGGGAGATGAGATCATAATTCCATTTGTCATTTATTTCTACTGCTATTTTAATTGGACTCTAGGACTAGTATAAATAGATTCAACCTCTATATATTTTGATAAAAAAAAAAAACCTCTGCATATTTTCATTCAAGTCTAAAGTAAAATAGTTTTCTCTTTTGAATTTGAGAGTTGATTCTCTCTAGATTTATGAGTCATTTTGACATTAGAGCAAATTTGAATTTGTACGAGATAATCAGCGAAAAGTTTGAATGTTTTCTGGCGGTGTTGCAAGTGTAAGTGAGTTGTCACCCTCAACACTCAATTGTGTGGTCATTTGCTAGTTAAATTGGTATTGTTGTGTATTTAGAAGGTCCAAAAACTTTACCGGAGGTTTTGATCATTAGTAGAGCATTCACTCACTACCACATATGCTTTGCTAGGTTTTTAGGTCACTGTTTGAGTCGTTGGACTTCCACATGTTATCACAAATTGGAGGTCAAAGACTTCAAGGCAACCACATTAGCTATGGTGTGTCACCAACCACTTCATTTGTCCCACTTGTCAAAGGTAGCCATGTCACCCTCCAACACAATTTTTGTAAATTGGCGTGTACCTAAAAAACATATTGAAAATTAATTTTGAACCTAACATTCTTCCAAATTTTCAGTTTGGCTATGTACTTCTCCCATATTTACAACTCTTCCCCTATATTTCAAAAAAGGCAAATGTTAACTTGTGCCCTCAAGGGCACATGTTAAGGAACTCATTATAGAAATATACGCATCAAAAGTCATGTAGTCAACTTCTAAAAAGTTAAAATATCATATTTTTCAATGCAAAGTTGCTTTTTTTGAGTCCCTTAACATGTGCCCTTAAGACACAAGTTAACATGACCCTATTTTCATGTTGCATGATTTCAACTTAGTTTGATCTTCCAAATCAGGAAGAAAAAAAAAAAACTTTTCTTGTTACTGGAAAGTAACTGTGGTATGTGAATGTGCATATGTAAGCAAATTTGAAGCAAGGAAAATTTGGTATTTAAGTGTGTCTATTTTAGAACAACCTATCTTTCTTGAGAAATTATTTAGTGAGTTATTACAGTCTGCTACTACTATTCTCATTTCAACTTTGAAAAAAATGCCTCTAAGAAAACAACATTTACATGAGAAAGAAATAGAACTGAGGAGACAAATCCAACTGCTACAAGAAACTTTAAACACACAACTAGCCCTATTGGAAGACAACAAATCCAATTAGAAATGATGAATATTCGCAATAAGATTTAATTGACTCACAAATATTTTGCCTCAATTTCCATATTGCATATTCATATGAATCTTAAAGAATACACTTATTCCTTCAACTGCAAAAGTTCTTAGAGAATACCCTTATTCCTTCAACTGCAAAAGTTACATTTTGCCAAAAACCAAAAATTGAAAAAATGATCATTACAGCATTTAATCAGCTACCAAAAAACTGTGTACTATATTATGTTTACAAAAAATTGAGTTTACAAATTTTTAAACCAACAACAAGGTATTGTACTATATTATGTACTCAATGAATCATTCAATATCCATAACCATACTCCAACAAATGAGTAGGCTCAGGTGAAACAAGAAAAGAATCAGCACAATCCAGCATACCAAAGCTGCTAGATTCAATCCTTGGTGGCATAAGTGAATCACAGCATCCAGAACAGACAAACAAAGGTGGAACTGTCTCAGAATCATCTATTCCACAACATCTTGTATGCTGCCACACTTCACAAATATCACAAGCCACCATTCTCTCACCATCATCATCTTGTGCTCCACACTCACACCTCACTTTCCAATTATCACTTCCTCCTTGATATTTCAATGGAGTATACAAATCAATGCCAATTCCCCTTACAGAAAGCTTCACACCAGATTCAATCTGTCCAAAAATCACTTCTTCATCTTCCACATCCATCAATTCTTTGATATCTGTCACTATGAGTCTTTCAGCTATGCAATATGTGTCCCTTAATGCAGCCTCAGCAGTTTGCTTTAAGTCTCTAACTGTTGCATGCAATGGAACAGTTACAATCTCACCACAAGATGGCCCTTTTAAATCAGACTTATTCTCAACGAAATTCGGTTTCAAATGGCAAATAAATGTCAAAACTTGTTCCATTTCATCTCTCAATTTCCACTCTTTCACAAAGTGTCTGCAGTCAAGAATTGTTTGAACTGCTGATTCCACTGCCTCTGAATCTGGATAACCCAACAACACATTCTTGTAAAGATAAACTACATCACTGTAAACATCATTATCAGGCACCAAAGATAATGATGATGATAATGATGATGACTCGACTTTAGGATTATCTGCAATTGTCACTACACCATGTTCCATTTCAGGTGCTTGGAGCCCTTTGCTGAGCTCATCAATTGTATATTCAAGGATCCTTGAGGAAGAATTGACCGTGCGGCGAACTACATAGTTTCCAACAATCACATTGTTAAGTGATTTCAGCACATAATCAAGTAAACCAGTATCACCAATGTGAAGCCTAGCTGCATCCCTCACATCTTGTCTTGTCATTCCACTAGAGCCTGGTTTCATAGCTTTGTCCTCTTTTAATGCTTCCACAATCACTTGAGCTGCAAACTCTAGTCTCCTTGTCGGCCACCTACTATCCATATTAGCTATTGCAGTGCTGAATTTCTTATACCTAGCTGATTTTTCCTTCATTGTGAAATTTGATCTACTACTTGAAAGTGCAGGTTTGGTTGCATTTCTCGACATAAATGTTGAAGTAGAACAAGAAGGTGGATCAGTGTCAGAAACAGCATTAGGAGAAGAACAAGTGACTGTCATTTTCGACACTGGTCTACGGGACTTGACAGTGAGCATAAATCTTAGAAGCTCCCTTATTGTGATGATATGAGTTTCACTCATATCTCTATAGAAACGAATCATTTGCTTGACATCTTTGTGGTACTTTGTCTTACTCAAATCTCTTACAATATCATCAAGAACTAATGAACCAAGAGTTTCAATAGCTTCATTATAGTTGTGTTCTGTCACACCAAAGCTTCCACGGCAAAAACCATAACCCCACCTACCAAACCAAGAGTGACCATAAGCAACTCCATGAAGTAAGCGAAGATCCATTGACCTTTTCCTTGAAGCATCTTCAACTGCAATGTACCTACATTAAACAATGTAGCCAGTTAAACATCAACTCATAAATACCAGAAATGCAACTATATACTACATACAATATGCTAATAACTAGTATGAATGATTTTTATTACCTTGCTCTAAGATTGGTGCAAATTCTGTCCCATAGATCCATGATTTCTCTCCCACTAAGAAATTTGGAACCACCTTCAATGCCATTAAGACATACCAAATGGCCATAACCATTGCAATGAATCACACCATGTAATAGATGACTCTGATCATCAAGAGCTTCTTCATTTAAGGGTTTATGCCACCCATCATCCATTGGGATTATAAAATGGTACCTTCTCTTTGATACAAAATGTCCACTCCAACCTATCAATCATAAACATAACCAAAACATATACCATCATCAATATCAGCAAAAACCCATTTCAGTTTCTAAATTAATAACAGACCCAAAAATCCAAATAACAAAATCCAAGTTAAAGTAGTACAAATCATACACTTTTAACTAACCCTTTTCATAACAAATCAACATTCTTGGACCATTTTCACACACAAATCACAAGTTAAATCTACATCATAATAGAAAGGGAAAAAAAATCCAAAATTTGCATTTGGTAAACATTTCATATATACATAAAATTCAAGCGTATGAAAGAGACTCAAAATTCAAGCATACCCAATTAAGAAAACAAACTGAATTGGCATTTGGGAAACAATCACATTATTATCAAAAGACCTTAATCAAGACAACAAAATACCATTTTTTTTCAAGAATCTGAAAAAGACCCAAATTCAGAAAACAAACTGAAAAATCAAATTTTTTTGCAAAATTGAACCGATCCAGTTCAAGAGAACCTGATAAAGAAGCTAAATTCAATCATTCCCAATTCAGAAAACAAACAAAAAAAATCAAAATTCATGCAAAACTAAACAAACCCATAACAAGAAACACTAAAAAAAACCAACCCTAAGAAATAAAAATCAGAACTTGAAAACGAACCTACACAACGGCAATGATCACAGAAAGGATGAGAAGAGTTATAAACTTCTTCTTCAAGAGCATAGAAAGGAACCATTAGATTCTTCTTTTCATGAATCAGAAAAGTGCACCAAAGAGGATTCCCCATAACCGTATAATCTTCAAGCTCACCAGCTTCTCGAAGAAAAAGTCGAACATTTTCGCGGAACGGACCTGAAGGTGAAATTGGACAACCAGGGTCAGCGAATGATTGTAGCGGGAAAATCTTTGTCCATCGTTTTCGCTTCTTTGAAGCGTCGATGATGGAGAATGACATGGTGGGTTGTTGTTGTTGATGGAAAAAATTGAAGCATTGATCGATTCTCTCTCTTTCATGTGAAGCTTCCATTGTTGGAAACAGAGCTCAATGTAGAGAGAGAGAGAGAGAGAGAGAGAGAGAGAGAGAGAGAGAGAGAGAGAGAGAGAGAGATATTTAACAGAAAACTGAAAATGAAACTGATTCGGTTAAGCTTGTTGAAGATTAATTGAAATTTGTGTTTTGCGCGCGAAGAAACGTTGAAAACCGTTAGGGGTATAAGTGTCCTTTCGATTTGTTTTGAAATATTGATTAATAGAGGGAAAATGGGAAATGGTTATTTATTTATTTATTTTTTCTTTAAATTGATAAGTTGATATGAAAAAAAAAAGTTGAGATGAAAAAATAGGATGATTAACTTATTTTGGTCCCTACTGCATGCTACCTCACTAGATTATTTTGGCATTCCCCTTTTCTAATTATATGAATAATATTGAAATGAAATCAGACTTTTTTCAATTTAATAAAAATATTTATTTTGATGATATTTTAATTACCTAGAAAAATGCTAAATATCGCAAAAAAGTAATATCACGAAGCCATCGCGATAAATGTTTTGAGTTAAATATCTCCACTATTGGCATGTTTCTATCGAAGTCGAATTAAAGTCAATCAAACAGAGTTGATATTGAGTTTTTTTTAACCTCGACGTGTGCGCTTCGTGAGATATCACAAAATATCATTCATTGTATATAGCATGACTCTTGTTACCAGACACCCTACCAAGTCATATTACAAATTATGGTTTTCTTATATTTTGTTTGTAGTTATTCTTATTTTAGGTCAAATACCTCTCCAGGTCCTTTAAGTTTCATGTTTATTTCAGATAGATCCTTTAAGTTTCTAAAGTTTTAGATAGGTCCTTTAAGTTTCGAGTTTCTTTCGGATAGGTCATTTAAGTTTCTAAGGTTTCACATAGGTCCTTTAAGTTTCGATTTTGTTTCGGATAGGTCATTTTTGTCAACCTCCGTTAAGCCAAAATCAATCTATCCATTAAGGAAAAGTTGATCTGGTTGGGGAAGAAATTGATGCCAAGTGTCAGAGATAACCACCTCACCCACTTAACGGACAAATCAACTTTGGCTTAACGGAGGTTGACAGAAATGACCTATCCAAAACAAATTTGAAACTTAAAGGACCTATCTGAAACCTTAAAAACTTAAAGGACCTATCCGAAACAAACGTGAAACTTAAAGGGACCAAGGAGGGATTTGACCCTTATTTTAAAATAACTTTATAAACTCATCGCGGAATAGACTCGTAAACTTAAAGATTAATTGTAGTATTTGCACAAAAGCACTCTTAAGCCCAACACATGAACAATAATCAAGTTTTATCGTACGAAGTAATGTCTAATCTCTTAACCCCAACACAACCATAAATAGTACATATAAGCTCAAGAATGTTAGATGAGAGATTATGGAGACAATTCACCACAATCTTTGAATCAAGCTCAAAAATAACATTCTCAATACAATAATCGCTTATCTATTGTATATCATTGCACATGCCATGAGCTTATCATTCAGGCACACTCAACCGATTACCAAACTTGGATATCTTTACTTGAATAAAGTGACCATGCTCATCACGTAAACGCATGTCAAAGCCAAACTTTATAACCACTAAAAGCAGCATCAACATTGTTTTTCAACATACCATGTGTGATTTACTAAAGTTGGAAATTGTAGCTACTATCAACGTACTATTGGATGAAGACGAGAAACTCATATTGGTGATTGACAATATTTAATTAATGTTACAGATTTCACAGCCTAAGACGAGAAACCTTTTCTTGTGATTGTAGGACTGCCAAAACTTTGTGACATATATCTGTAGGGCATACAACTACAAGGGAAGGTTGAAACAAGATGCTTGTAGAATTTTCAACAAAAACTTATTATGATGCAAAAATCAACTCCTTTAATTCTGTATGGCATGCTATGTAGATGAAGCAAAAACTGACCTTACTTACCACTATAGTCACCAAATTAAGTAGTGAATTAATCCCTATGAAAATGAAGTTGGAGTGCATTTTTTGGTCCGATTTGTGTGGAAGTGTAAATGATCATAATAGAACTTGTTGATCTGATCCCCATGAACTTAACTCAGTTGATAGGGATATTGCATTTTATATACAGGGGCCGGGGTTCGAGCCCCGGACACTTCACTTCTCCACAATTAAATTGTGTGAGCTCTAGCCACTAGGCTATTTGACAAAAAAAAAAGAACTTGTTGATCTGTTCCTTCATTTAACTCCGTTGTGTGTACACAGTGGCGGAGCCAGAAACTTTTTAGAGTCTGGGTAAAATTTTAACCGTAAATTTACACGTGACATAATATACAAATAGTCATAAATCAAAATAAAAGAGGTTCGTCATTTTTTCAACAAAAATACAATTTGAAATAAGACATGAAATATAACCTGCCAATAGTGTGCTAAATAAAATTAAGAGGTATATGTCCTTTCCAAGACCTCTTTGCAATGAATGTTTGAATAGTATCAACATCATCAAATGAGAAATTTTAGAATTTGCCGATTTTTTTTTTTAAGTGGGTTAATAGGTTACAAGGTTGGGTCATATATACAGAAAGTATCAATTGAGTCCGTGTGAGTGTCCGGGGTCGCTGGGTGGTGGAACCGCCCCATGTGTGTGTAGACATAAAATATAGGTTTAATTAATATGAATAGCCTTAATCTATTTCAAATTTTTAAAAGTGAGTTGAATATAAGTGATATATGTTTAAACAATTCACAACTAAGTGAGTTGAGCAATAATTTAAAATTAAAAATCAATTCTAAAAATAAAGGCTACAAATTTTAACAACAACTTAAAATTAGTGCTAATCATGTCAAAAGTAATTCTATAAAAATAAAAAAAATAAAAAGAGTAATCATGTCAAAAAGAAAACTTAAAATTAACTTTAGAGCACTAATCATGTCAAAAGTAATTCTATAATATTGGCCTATAAAAAGAGTAGAAGAAGAAAAGAGAGAGGAAGAAATTATGCAATCATAAAGTATAGAGTACACGAGAAGAGAATTCAAATGTGTGTATTATCAGCCACTAAGAGAGGGATGTTAGAGATTGTACAACTTTGGAGAGTAGGTGCAAAATTGATTTGTCAAGGGATCAAAACAAAAATTTATTTAAAAGTGGGTAAGTGAAATTTTTGAAAATTTGAGAGTGTGTTTGAACACACCCTTAGTTACAAGTGAGTTTACCCCTAAAAATAAAAGAGAAAGGCTTTCATGGACACAACCCCAAATAAATATTATTTGGGCACACTCACATAAAACTAATAAAATTAAATAAAAAGTATTTAATCACATCAATTGATATATTATAATTTTATTTTACTTTAACTTTTTTTTGGTTTTGTATGTGTGCTCAAATATTTTTATTTGGGTTTGTGCCTAAGTAATGTGCCTCAAAATAAAATCAGACATACTCTTGTATCCAAAAAATAAAATCAAACATACTCATACATAGTGTTGGAACAATAGTATTAAACCAGACAATTTGATTCAAGATAAGGCATTATAAATTGTTGGTTTAACTTGAATCGAAATTCGATTCCTAAGTGGAATATTTAATTACCAGACTTTATTTACCTTTTTACAAACTTTAGATTATCATGGTTCTTTTCCTCTGAAAATCGTAGTGTTAAAGCCAAAAAAGAAATATTCAATTTTGTCATATATATGATATTCTTAATATTTTGCTGGCTTTGTTGAATTTTCAACTCATATATAGTGTGTTCCAACAACTTTAAAACATATTCAGTCCATATGACTCATATCATTGAAATTCTAAAAACAATTATTTTGACACACGAGTTTGACGGAAGAGTGTGAGGAGTTTTCAACAACTTATAGTCATCACAGAAGAAATTTCATGCAAGTTGCTACCTAGGATCTCTTTAATTAAGAAGAAATTTCAATTCAACATAACCATTTTATATCTTTAACCTACATTTTGATGATAAATCTAGAATATTCTTTTTCCTTACACTTTTTTTTTTATTAGAAATTAGAAAAGCTTTTACTTAAGATGTAGAAAAATGAACTGCAATTATAGAAGTATAAAATTGAGAGGTTTAATAATTATGCACTACCATTATTATATATCCAGATTTCTTATAATATATGTACATAGATATCTTAAAATAAATATATATAACTGAATGTCTGTATAAAATTAATATTTTTAACCATTTTATGTTGATGTATAGTGATTAAATTCAAATTGTGTATGACTCAAAAAATAATTGAGTGCATGAATGTGGAAATATATAGAAAGTTGTCTCCTTTTATTGCTTCAATTATTTCTGTTTGACAACAACAGGCAATGGTCAATTTCTTAACAATGCAAGCACGAGGAATCTTCCATTTGGCTACCTTGCTTAGCACGTTAGAGACTTTTCATGAAAATAATTGTCCAAGATATAAATTCCCACTATAAATTTAGTACTCTACGACCATGGTTAATCAAATGACCAAAAAACTTAAATTCTTATCCACTTTGATAATTGAAATTAATTTTTCCATGAATATCATCAAACTAGGAGTACTTGTTTGCTCAAGTTTTCCCTTGTACTTGAGTTGCTTTGTGGAGTCCATAGCTCAACTTTTTGATACTTCTCAATCACACTTCACTTCAGCAACCAAGGTAAATATGTTGAACATGAAGAAAGAAGATGCATCAACCATTGCTAATGTTGCAGCCCAAAAGCACTTTCGACAAATTCAACACTTTTGCTAAGAGAGTCTTATTTGATTAACCTTTTTGGGGTAATATGTAATATTTAGGAATCATATCCTAATTTGTACTATAGCCCATGGAAAGTTGTTTTGTTGGAACACACAAAATGGAAATGTATAACTATCCTAATTTTCTTTTCTTTTTTTATATTTATTTGTTGTAACCAACCATATGTGCTTTCTGCAATTTCCTCAGTACAATCTTGGCACAACTCTACTTCCTTTGCCTTCTCATACTCTATATATACCCCCATCTTATCATAATTTTGCAGAGGGAGAGTTTTTAATGAAAATATATTTTAAAAAAACATTGGTGAACACCATTCCAGTTCGTTGATACTGTGAAAAAAATAAAATAAAACACTAAATAGAAGAAAAAGTGTTGAAAACAATACTCTAGCATCCTTGATTCTTCAAAAAAAAAAAAAAAAACTTTAGCATCCTTGTCTTCAAAAGGTAAACCTCTCGCTTTATATATTTTCTTAACATCAACTTATCATTTCCTTGATCTTCTTTTATAACTCTTGTGACCCACGAATGAGAAGAGTCCAAGAAGGACCACATTGTATGAGCTTTTGTATCGTTCTAAGGATCACCCGTTTATTTATTTACATTGAAAATTATATTTTCCCATAAAGACCTTTTTCCATAACATTTTAGTTGTAAATCAAGTCTCAAAACTTCAAATTTGTGGTCATAAGTTCTAAAAACGTTACCAATCTAACAAGCAAGCAAATGATCAAGAAAGTGGTGAGATATCTTGCTAATTATGTCACATCAAGTAGTACATTATGGTTAATATAGTCAATTAGACCAACTAACTCATAACTAATTTAACTAACATGCACTTTCGACAAGTTCAACACGTATGCTAAGAGGGTCTTATTTGACTAACACTTTTGGGGTAATATGTAACATTTAGGAATCATATCTAATTTTGCTAACTGATCTTGTTGTATTTATGAAAGTTTTGTGGGAAATGTTCTCCGGTATGAGCTAAAACTCTTAAGTTTGACCACTGAATTTCAGTATCAACTGATTGGTGTTGGTTTGTGGATCTTGCAATATATCAAGTATGTTGACTATTGGTGTTTATATAAGAAAAATCAGTACTAAAAGTGATGCTGAAGTTCAGAATCAAGTGAAAATGGAATTATGGAAGTAATGGAATGCAAACAAACATTGTTGTTTTTAATTGCAATCTTAGCACTCTAACCACTCATAATTTAGAGAGCATTGTTATTTTTCTAGAAAGATTTTATCCTGGGTTGCTCCCGAAAAGTTTTCTTACCAATTAAATTTCATTCAAGCTGGAAAATAAGGAAAGTCACGGGTATCATTTAAGAATTATATTTGGCATATACATGGTCGTGAAATTTTCACGTGATAATCTCTCGCGAGATCAAGCAATTCCCTAATTTAAATTAAACCAATCATTCTAAACTTTTAATAATAGCCAATGTTAGGTTCGGGTGGTGGGTAATTCAACTAACTTGAGATAAGGGTTAAAATGTTTGAAGTCTTAAGTTCAAACATGGACAAAAGTGTAAATATTAACCTAACAAGTGTCATTGAAAAGAAAAAGATAAAAGTTGGCTATGCAGTTTATATTTATATTATCACTTTCACTTAGCAATTGGCGGAGCTACATGAAGCTCAGGGTGTTCAATTGAACCCCCTCAATTCCTATATTTACATTCAAATTGTTATGTTTTTTTGCATGTTGAATCCCCTCAAATTTAAACATTGCACCACAGTTGCACCAGCTCTCACTTTTATCCTCCCTTTATATTAGGAGCTCTCACTTTTATCCTCCCTTTATATTAGGATACTATTCCTTATTTCATAAATTATTTCATAGATTATAATTCAAATTCAAATATTCCACATAAATTTATTTTGGTGGGAGTCAAACCAGGTTTTGTTGTGGAATAAAAGAAAAGCTTTTCCATTGAACACAAGTGATTCATGTGATTTAATTGGTTTTGTGGCATATTTAAAGTGTCTACAATAGAAGCTTTATTTGAATAATTGATCTATCTGGTCTATATTATAAACTAGATACATCAAATATTCAACAAACTTGAACAAAATTATGTATACTTAAAATCGAAAGAAATATTAAAATTCATTATGTTACAATCTTTTCTTAAATATAGGACCCCCTTTTAAGAATTTTATTTGTCTCTTTTTATATATCTTCCTTCAAATTCATATCTTTGTTAGTAATCTTCTGCTAACATACCCTAGATCATTTTACATAATTTTCTCTAACAAGTACTGAATATTATAATAAAAAGTAAATTGATTTTCTGTTATGAAGCGCAACAAATTGTATGAGATTTTCAATCTTACAACTCTCGCTAACGATCGAAGATTGTGAAGACTTAAATTGCGTAATCAAATAAAGATGAATGGATGAATGATGCTATAGCAATGATTTATATTAAGAGAGTTGTGATTAGTTGACTATTCAACGATATCATAACATTCTTTCTAAAAAAACGACATCATAACATAAAACCGTATAGAGGACAATTACATAGCATGTATGTAATTTTTTGAGTACAATGTAAATTTAGTATAATACAATGTAATTTTTTAATATATATTAGGGTTAAATAAGTTTTTTCATCCTATAAATATTGCGAATTTTGATTTTAGTCCCTAAAAAATTAAACTTAATGTTTTTATCCTCACAAAAAAAATTATTTTGTTTTTGGTCCCTAATGGATATAATTTTAACATGTTTTTGACATTTTTTTTAATATAATATGAATATATGAAGGTTGAACATAATGAACAAACATAAAATTGATACAATTTGAACATAAAAGAGTTATAATCTTGACATTCAAATGAACATAAAATGGTCATTAAGGACCAAAAACAAAATAAATTTTTTTGAGGATGAAAACATTCGGTTTAATTTTTTAGGGACTAAAATCAAAATTCACTATATTTATAGGGACGAAAAACTTATTTAACCCTATATATATTATAATAATTAATTAAAACTCAAAAGTTTGAACCCCTGACCTAGGGTCCTGGCTTTGCTAGCATCCCACTTATCGTAAGTTTTTGAATGAGACATTGTCTAAATCTGAGAGAAAAAAAAAAGGATTTTGCTTTCGTTAAAGTTTCTGAATGAGCTGTTTTAAGAATGTTTTCTAACATGTCAAAAAAAAAGAAAGAATGTTTTCTAATGAATTTTATACTATTAGGGGGAGAGAGAGAGAGAGCGCTCCCTATTAGCATCGAAAATTTTATCGTTGCCATGAAAAATCACAAGCTCATAATAAGGAATTATTTGATATTAAATACTCATGGTGGACTCAATTGGACGTGATCTTATATATTTATTTGTCTTTGAATGTTTAGATAGCATATCCTAAGACCATCCACAATGCAACATCTTTTTTGGGTACTTAAATGGGTCTCGACGGTACACGTCATGCGTTTTATAATTAATATCTAATAAGCGTTTAATCTCTTCAACCCAACACCTCAAAATAATTATTAATTGGGCCATAATAATAACTCTATATCATTAAATTTTAATAATAATTTATATACTAATTCATAATTATATAATTTTAAAATATTGAAGTAATTTAATTATAAAAAAGGAAAAAATAAAGTAATTAAATACACGATTTTTTTAAGGAGTAATTAAATACAAGAATTGTCAACTGCTAATTGTGTAAAATTTCCAAAGGCTACATGCTACAAGCAAATTCAAATTCAACTATTATTTACAACTATTATATAATTTATTTTTTTAATATCAAAATAATACAATAATTGAATATAGAGAAAAAAATATAATTAATTAAACATGTGGGACCCAAGAGTAATAGGTAAGAGAGAGTGCCTATAAAAATACTCATCCTTATAAGCACCATATTCATTGATGTCACAATGGAGGTGCTTATTTAAAATAGTGGAGAAGGACCCTCCATTGTAGATAGTCTAAGTATATTAATTCAGTTAATCAAATTTTCTCGTGCAAAAAAATTGAGTTTGATATTAGGGGAAAAATTTATTAATTAAAGTCACGTTAGTGCTCATTTTACAACTTATTCAAGAAAATTTGATTCAAGAAAATTTGAACTATATGTCTTGAGAATACAAGGCTAAGCTTTAATTTATCGAATAAGTTAACACCTCAAACGTTATGGATTTACCCTACATGGATAAAAAATTATGGTTCTAAAAATGAGAGACCAAAACTGGGATTAAAGCTAAATAGAATTACTAAAGTAGAGAAATCAAAATTGTAGAAAAGGGAATATAATAATTATAGAAATATAAAATTGAGAAGTTCAATAAAAAATTTATAGAAGAAATTTAGGGCGAGTCTCATATAGAAAAGACGTTAGAGCTCAAATAATACTTACAAAAAAAATTACATTTACTTCTCACCAAGACACTAGGAGGACTTGAATCGAAATAAGTATACATTGATAATATATAATTTTAAATCAGACATCTAATTAGATTTCACTCACTAATGTATCATGTCATAAAATTATACACATATCTAATTAGGGCATTTTTATTTTTTTTTTTGACAGAATTAGGGCATTGTTTCTTAAAATATAATCCTTATATATAAATAGAGAAATGACATATGTACAACTATTTTCTAACAACTTTTAAAACAACTTTATCATTGTTTATACTCTCTCTTTCTTCCTTTTTTCTCTATTGCTTTTGATCTCAAAAAAGACAGAAGAAATGGTTGTTACAAAAATTGTCCGAAAAATAGATGTAAAAATATCATTCCTTTTAGACTTTTGTGTATCATATTTTTAACACAATGATTAAAATTCAAAATTGAGTGCATCTTTGTGAAAACAGAATGTCTTAATATTGGCTTAATTATTTAATGTTGACATCACCCAACCACAATGGTCAATTGCTTGACATGATATATGCAAGCACGGGTATTCTTCCATTTTGCTTCCTTGCTTAGCACGTTAGAGACTTTTTCATATAAACAAATGTCCAAATTACAAACTACCACCTGGCCAGCTCCACTATAAATTTAGTACTCTGTCATGGTTAATCATATCACATAAAATCTTAAGCTATATACACTTTGATTACTGAGATTAGTTTTATCCTTGAATATGTTCAAACTAGGAGTACTTGTTTCCTCAAGCTTGCCTTTGTTGAGTTGCTTTGTGGAGTCCATAGCTCAATTTTTTGATACTTCTGAATCACACTTCACTTCAGCAACCAAGGAAAATATGTTGCATATGAAGAAAGAAGATGCATCAACCATTGCTAATGTTGCAGCCCAAAAGCACTTTTGACAAATTCAACACATATGCTAAGAGTGTCTTATTTGATTAACCTTTTTGGTGTAATATGTAATATTTAGGAATCATATCTAATTTTGCTAAATGATCTTGTTGTATTTATGAAAATTTTGAAGGAATGTTCTCTGGTATGAGTTTCTCTTAAGTTTGGCCACTGAATTTCAACATCAATTGATTGGTATTGGTTTGTGGTCCTAGCGACATATCAAGTATGTTGACTATTGGTGTTTATATAAGAAAATTCAGTACTAAAGTTCAGAATCAAGTAAGAATGGAAGTAATGGAATGCAAACACAATTTGTTGTTTTTAGTTGCAATCTTAGCACTCTAAACATTCATAAATTAATGTAAATTAAACCAATCATTGTTAAATTCTAATAGCCAATGTTAGGTAAGCTGGCAGGTGTTGGATAGCTCACTGATTTGAGTTAGGGTTAAGAAGTTGGGGGTTCTGTGTTTAAATCCTGACAAAGAAGTAAATGTTAATATAACATATGTCATTAAAAACAATTGACTATGCAGTTTATATTATCACTTTCACTTCAGAATGTTTTAAGAATAGGATTTTGCTTTTGTAAAAGTTTCTGAATGAGCTGTTTTAAGAATGTTTTCTAATGGGATTTTATACTTTTAGTGAGAGAGCTCTATTAGCATCGAAAATTTTATTGTTACCGTGAAAAATCACAAGCTCATCATAGGAATTATTTGATCTTAAATACTAGGATGGATTTTTAACTACGTGGGACATTTACCATAACATTAACAAGATCAAATAATGTGCTTATTTCTAGATTACAGCACATTACAAGGAGGCAAATTATTATATGGCTATAAAAGAGCCATAATATGATTGCCTAATGCGTTTCATTGACTAAATACAGCTTCTGATCATCCTTAATCATGCTAACGTCGATAATTTTACCAGCATCTTCTGATAAAATACAAGAGTCGCTGGAAAATCCTATCTGTTCTGCTGCTGTTTTGATTAGCTCTTGAATGGTGTGTGGAATCCATAATACTACTCCATTTCTTCTTTGTTCTTTTGGATCCCACGGATGGAAAGGGAACACAGTGCACTTCTTTGGATGTACTTTATCTGAAAAAAATGGTAGATGGATTTATATTTGAGTTTACAGCAATATATGATCTAGATAAAAGTAGAGAACATGTATATCAAGAAAAGTAGAGAAAAATGAAAAGATAAAAAGAAGGCTATTGCAACATATCAGTACCTGTAATTTCTTGGGGAAAGGGGAATTCTGTCAGTTGAGCTGATTTTGCATCTTCCAGTAGCTTTATCAGATTTTTATTTCCACTCATCCGAGCTTCATCAAGCGGGGTATTTCCCCATCTGTTTTGTGTGATATCAAAAAGAACGATAAGTTTTGGAATGAAAAGGAAAGAAACAATAAACCTATAGCATATCCTACATATATAGTTCAGCTAAGTGTTTTGTAACCAGGGGAAAATGGAGAAGGAAAAAGAGAACCATTTCATATTTCACCTATAACGGACAATCTTGGTCGAAGCACTAGTAATGTCTATAAAAACACAATTAAGAACTCACAACACGATACTTTTAATACCATGTTGACGTTCTGTTTTGGAATTGTAATGTCCAGTATATGATAGCAAATCAAGATTTGAAATTATAATTATATGATTTATGGGCATATAGCCAACTCCACTTAGTGGGTTAAGACTTGGTTGTTGTTGTTGTTGTCGTATGATTTATAGGCACGAATTCTAGAAAACAGCAGCATCGGGCGTCAGGATTATAGTTGTAGTAGACACACAAGTGAGCATGCACATACACAAACCTAGACACTAGAGAATTAGGTCAATTTTAATTTTTCAAGTGAAAACAAGTATGAAAAGGTTCCCCTTCTTGGAAACATTAGTCATGTTAGTCTGAACATGTAAAATAAGAATCAATTTCAGTACCTGTCTTTGGTAAAAACACTGGCTCCGGCTTCTAATAACAACTTTGCCATGAAGATTAATCCTTCAGATGCAGCAACATGTAGGGGGGTTCGATAGTCATAATCTTTCAAGTTAGCATCCATTCCATAAGATAAAAGCCTTTTAAGATAATCCGAATCTCCTCTTGCAACCGCTGAGCATAAAAAACTACCACCATCATCTATCTTAAAAGAGGCCCCTTCTCTAACAAGTAAAGAAGCAATCCGATCGTGTCCATTCTTAACTGCTTCAAGTAGCGGTGTGTTCCCAAAGTTATCTGTGAAATTACGACATCAGTGATGTTTGCATTACCTAAAATTTAAGTTTGATCCTCGAGGAATATCTATAGGTTACACAATTACCTTTGACGTTGATGTCTACACCTTCATGAATAAGAAGAAGTATGATATCCTCATATCCTCTGCATGCAGCAAGATGCTATACGAAAAACAACAAAGGTTCTTATCAGGCAATCATTTTATAACAGCATTTGTTAGTGGCATAATCAATTAATCACCACATCATAGATGAAGAGGATGGAATTTATTGATAAACATGATATCATAGTAATACGTTTCAAGCTCCTTACCAAAGGTGATCTTCCATCATAATCTGTCTTTTTGGGATCAGCTCCAGCTCGAATCAAACTTTTTAGCTGATACATATCACCATCAAAAGCTGTTCTATTGACCTTCAAAGCAAGTTCAGATTCTAGCTTTCCAATATGAAATGTGATGTCTGACTCCAATTGCTTACCTCTAATAGACTCTTTTCCCTGTAAAATGAGATATTAGGTGTCTCATGATCAGGAAATAATAAAACTGCATAATCCCAAAATGAGTAACTTGGTACATCCATGGCAAGTTCAACTAGAGAGTAGCATAATGCATTTTTAACTCATGGTAGATTTGAAAATGTTCAACTAGAGAGTAGCATAATGATTACCTCTAGAAGGTTGTCTAATACTTTCTTCCCATCATAAAAGTATATATCTAGGATATTTGAAAATGATTGTTTATCAATCCGTAGGACCCTACACAGTTCACGAACACGAACAGTATGTGGCTGAGGAATGTTGCAAAGAATAGATATTTCTCCAAATGAGCTGTTGCGCTCTAGAAGTGCAACAGTTTCCTCGGACCCATCATCAGCTATGCCTACTTCCTCCTGCATTGAAACAGTTTTGGGCATTCAATAAACATAAATGAAACTCGTCTTCTGTGAAAAAACTTTCAATGAAGTAGTTCTAAAATTCATACTAAAGTAGTTTCCTCTTTGTTGACCTACTGAAGATATTATGAAGCACATTCATAAGATTCTCAGAGATGCTATTCTCATAAACACTTTTACAAGGTAATACATTGCAAAGTAGGAAAATTCAGCCATATCCGGCATGTAGGTCTAATTCAAGTTACTCAGAAGCTATGACTAATATCAGAAACCTGGAATATGAGAAAACATAGAAATTTAGAAATTGCGAAGTGGCTGTAGAAATATAAATCTTACCAGCACACCATCACAGACAAAATATAGTTGATCTACAACGTAACCTTGTTGCATTATGACTTCCCCAGGAAGAAAGAATTCCTCATGGAGCCTAGTAACCTGAAAGATGAAAGAACATAAATTATTAAAACCGGACATTACACGTGCAAGAAATGATAACGGACGAGCCAGAAACTCTCATTAAACAAAGGCATCACTAATCTTATTCAGTATGCAGAAAAGAGGCCCATACTACCAAGTTCCTTTTTATCAATCCAAAGTTCAACCTTGAAAGTAAAAGTGGCAGTATCAAAACAAAGTTTCTACATATATATGAAATATTACATATGTATATACACACACATATATTATACAATCAAAATGTAAAATAAATAAAAGTTATATATATGCATGCACACATACATAATTATATACTGAGGAGTGGGTGGGGGGGTAGAGGATAAAGATAAGTGAGAACATAGTTTATTGGTGTGAAAGGAGGGTGAAAACACAGTTATTGTTATGTAGGAAATAAAGACTGTTATTTAGATAGTTTGTCTTTGAACAATAATCAGTCCTATACTCCTATTCCTACAGTTTGTTGAGTAACAAGTGTTTGGATTTTTGTCATGTTATGTTACTCATCCTTTGATTTGTTGTGACCTACAAACAAACATATTTAAATCAAACATTGAACCATTACCCTGACTTTTTGCAAATCAAACGGACCCTTGAATTCTTTCAAGGATAAAATTAGTGTAGAACATTTCAATTCGTAGAAAACAATAAATGCAATGGACAAGGACACATAAAAGTTGATAGCCATTTCCGGTTTACCAAAAGATCAATGTCATCAAAATATACTTGTTTCCATAAGTCTAAATAACAAAATATTTCATGTCAAAGAAAAACCGGCTAGAACGTGTTGATCCCCTTAGTTTTAAGGTTTTAGATCAAGTCCAAAAAGCAAAAGAGAGCTTCCAGCTTTAGCCACCAAAATTATAGATAATACTAATGTCATTTCATATTGATATATGGCAGGAAATGGGGAAAATATTACTTACAATCTGATTGATGAATTCTGAAGAGCATCCACTAAAAAGAGAAACATTTTTTATGTATGGCGAATACAATGATTCGGATATCTGCAAAAGTTAATTAGTCTGTTACACAATAATCTACAAACCAAATGCTTTCATGGAAAATGTGAACAGAAGATGGCCTAAAACTCCAGCAGAAATTTTTCGCCAAAGAACAAAGATGAATTTTCTGAAAAATAAGACAAATTTGACAGATATAACCTATAGAGATGAAACGTAGGGAAATTTTACAAGTAAAACCAACAAAACATGATTCCAGTAAACAAATGTCAACAAGCATTGGAAGCAGGTGGCAAAGCAAGATATTGTAGAAAATGAAACAAATAGGAACAATAACAAGGATTTCCATAAATGATGTTTAAGGACCTCTTCTTTCTCTTATTACCTTAGACCGAATAGAAATGGGAATATCCTGAAGGACAGCAGCGTCAGTGTAGCTGCTTTCAAACTGCAAGCGCACATGGCCCTTTATTTGTTCACGGATATCCCTATGAAGTTTATTTCTATTCATATATTTCATCAGATCTGTCATCCTATCCCTAAACTTTTCAGTCTTGGATCCCTTGACTATCAAGGCTGTCATGTTACCGATCAAGTAAGCACCGAGAACCATGTCAAATGAAACATATATCATTATGAATATCATCTCCCTCAAATTTACTGCATGTATATCTCCATAGCCTGTGGAAGAAAAGAAAGTTGCAAACATGATTCATTCAGAATAACTTTCCAAGAGAGACAGGATAATAATAAATTTGGACAAAAAATTAAATTGTTGAGAATCGATGCAAATAATACATGAATCTAGATAGTATAACCAATTATAATATTTATTATCGAAGCACTCAAACTTATTTTTCTGCTGCTTTATTTTTCAAAGCACTGAAACTAGAGTTACTACGACATACTTATCAGTAGAATTTTGTGAATAATAATGACCAACAACAACAATCAAGAGTTATGCTTACCAAGTGGGGTTGGTAACAACTAACAAGGATTAAATCATACAAGTCTAAAGCAGTACAAACGTTCATTACTTACATTTAATTTAGAGTAAAATCTTTTCAAATGGTTTCTCCTAAAATTTTCTTCGGACTACCTCTAATCCTATATTAGGAATCCTCTTTTCTCTTTTTTCCAATCAAAAAGAGTAGAGGAAGAATCATTGACCAAGCACATTAAAGATATTTCTAAGTTATACAATTGGCTACCATATACCAGCACACCCCTCTTCTTTTATCTAGGCTTACGACCAGCTATTTAAAAACTGGAAGCAAACTACTACATAGGCTAGGCGAAGATAACTAGTGCCAGACAAAATGAAAATCATTCTGGATTATGAATTAGATATTTAAAAGTAAGAAACCTACCGACAGTAGCCATCGTAACAATAGCAAAATACAACGATGTCGTGTAGCGCTTCCAAATATCAATTTCTCTGAACTTTGAATAAGCATAGTCACCCAGTTTCAAACTTCCAATCCATGTGTAGCCCTCTTGGGATTCAGGTAGTGTAGTAGCCAAATAGTAGAATATGCAGGCTGCTGTGTGGGTGCAGTAGAGTTCAACAACTAAAAGTTTCACAATCCGAGCAATAATGTAATTGACACGTATGTCTTTCTCCAAATTCCTGAAAAATTGCACAACTCTCTGTGCCCTATATAATCTGATCCACAATAGATACCTCACTTCCTCTCTCCGTCCACAAGCCTGTTCATAAAAGGTTAACCTAATGGTTAAAGCAAGATCAATCAACTGGAAACTTTCAATAATAAAGAACTTGCTATACAACCAGAAGTCATGACAAAAGGCTTTAACAAGTTATTATAAAAAGTTCCGTTCTACGTCTATACCCTCCAAGTTTCAAAACCACGACCAACATTGATCTTAACTTGTGTTTAGCTAAATAAATTGCACAGAAAGACAGACAAGTACAAAACTCTGCCTTTTAATAACAGGCTTCGCAACTTGTGCAACAAAGTGCTGTATGCAACATGACTAATGATTAATATATACATTCTTAAGTTTGTAAACTTGTGAACCAGCGAAACAGAAACACAACAAAAGAACCATGACACATGTGCCATTGCTATGAGGGGTTAAACTTTATTTGTGACTATAGGACACAAAAGAAATGCCCAAAAAGTTCTATCACCCCAGCATAAAGTATTGTGACAGACTATCAACAAATAGTTGGCCAATTGAACTGGACATTGACTCGCCTTACTTTATATAGATGTTAAAATGATTTAAAATCAAATCTAATCCCAGTAAAATTTCCATGGAAAGTTAAAGATAAAGTAAAATGAGGATAAAGTTTCCTCTAATTCTAATAGTTGACATTTCATTGCAAACTGAAAAATATGCTAAAAGCCTTGAACTGCTGTGAAAGAAGAACAGGCATTATATAAATCATTTTTGAAACAATGTTTAGGATCATAGTAAATTATAGAGGCCAATACAATTCCTCAAGTGAGAAATGTATTCTGGAAATTTAGATTTATCTGCAAGAAGTAGAACCTTGTAGATGAGGTCCCAAGGCATACATCCAAGAAGATCAATGACAAAGGTGGATTTTAGATACCTGCAGAAAAGAAACAAGGAAGCCATAAATCAAATGAAAACAATTCAATAGGCTGACCAGCATCCCATTTCAGCATATATCAAATATCAGCTATACAACAATAGCAGGTGTGGCGCCATAGATCTTGGATAGACTATGATACCATCATAAAAATTATATTGTATCATACTTAACCGATTAAACCGACATTATAAGGTGAGAGATATCTCACAATTATTAACATTGTTTCAGACTATATCTATCAAATTGTGACTCTTAACAAGAAATACAACATAAGGAGAAAATTTACCGCAGAGCAATAGGAGTACGCTTGTGAACCATGCGATAGGTCTGACTGTCTCTATAAGCAACAAAGAACTGCAAAACAATGTCCACGAGAAAAGCTATTTGTCCTACGATATCCAGTATAAAGAGATTCTCTGGCAGGCCACGAAAAAATCCAAACTCCATTGGAGTGAAGAAAGATGAGTATACTGCCCATAACAATATAAATTTGAGCCATGCACGATACCACCTGCATTGTTCATTAATATCAGCATCAACCAATTTAAGTCTTCATTTATTTGAGGCAAGACATTTATCAATACTTGAGGAACTTAAGCGAGAGAGTAAACTCAAACCGTTTTATCAATCATAAAATAGACAGTGGTGTTCGAAACAAAGATAATTAAAACATGATCGAACATCAAACTGGTGTACTCATTGGTTCAAGGTTTAATGGTTTAACCGAGGTCAGACCACACTTGAACCAGTAATAATTAAATAATATATTTTTATTAATTTTTAATATCTTATACCAAACAAAGTACAAATATTAAACTAAAAATTGAATATTTATAATTTTAGAATATCAAAACTCAAAATTATAACTTCATTAATTATGTTTCTACTTAAAGAACAAAATAAAAAGAGGTACCACTTAAAAAGGGTTGGTACAAGCTTGTACCACAACAAGCTCACAGCAGAGTATACCATCACTCCCACACCCCAAACAATGGCACCCAGCACCTTACCATTGCTAGTAAAATATGAAAGGCACCAAACTATACCACATATTTGTGAGCTGAATTATATATGCTTTTATGCAACCCGTGGTAGTTGAAGCTCACTAATGTTATGGATCCATGTTGGCATCAGTGTCTCAATCAAGTAATAAAGTGTAAGCCTTTCAATATATGTGTATGCTAATTCTGGATAAGTTTCCAGAATGTCCGTCACTTGCTGCATGTGGGGACGTGGGGTGTTACTTTTCAATTTCTTCATATTAATGTGATAAGGGTCGTTATTGTTTGTCAACATGCACATTTTTATTTAACTGACAATCTTCAAGACCATAACATGATATTTTTATCATTTCTACGTGTTAAAGTCCCATTTTGCTTAAAAGAGATAATCAGTAGATGAGTTTTTCGCTATAAATAAAGACTTTCTAGAGATTTATCAACAAAGAAAATAAAAGGACTTTCTAGACGAGTAATATAATTTTAGATTCCTAGTTAGCTAAACAAGTGAAATATTTGTTCTACGACTCCTGCCACCATTTTTTTTTTTTTTGACAAATGCCACCATATTTCTTCTATAAGAGTAAATAGGCAAATTTATCCTTGTATTGTAGTTCATTGTATATATTTTCTATAGACATTAATTAATATTGTTTATATTATCAGAAAAATGGACACTAACGTCACTTATCTATTTTTTTTTCCTATTGTATTTCATTGTACATATGTTTTAATTTAATTTCTTTCATTCAATTTTATAAAATTTATGTTATCTAAAATTGTGTAAATTTTAGATTTAATATTTTTTATAAAAAAAATCATTTAATAATTCATATTGTATAATCGTGTTATACATAATGTCATGAGTGCTACTTGTATCTCCCTTATATTTTTTCAGAAAATCACACATCTCTTAATTTATCAATCCAAATATGGAAAATACATTTTTTTTCTCCCTCTGAATGGATAAATAAATAAAAAATGGTGTTTTTCTTAGAATAATTTTTATTTTTTTGGTGAAGATTTTTCTTAGAATAATTAGGTGTGAAAAGAAGCACCCAAATGTCATTGGTTGATTTTCCAAAAGTAACGCTACTATGTATTTTGGGCCAAAAAAGAAAACGGAATGCTTCTCATCAATGAGGAGAATTGTTTTTCTGACCCGTTAATGTCTCTCATATCCTTAAAAATGTTCGGTAGATAATTTTTAAAAGATATTTGTTTAGTTTTAACACTTTGTAGAAACCTCTAGAAAGCATTTTTTTTGGTATAAAGATATATTGAGGGGACAGAAAAACAATTCTCATCCATGAGCTCACCAAGGTGTAATATTAATGTTTTGTTTTAAGAAGAGAGCATATAACTTCTTTAACTTTTATTTACAAGAAAGAAATAGAGGATTAGCGATAAAAAAAGAGAGAAATATAGAATTTTATTTTAAATAGATAGACACAAAAGTTTAACTAAGTTTTTAAAATTAAATAATAGAAATGTGTTATAACAAACTCTATAGAATCTTAACTCCTCATTTGTGTCATTCTCTTTTTTAAATAGACTTCTCTAATTGTCAAAGAAAAAATGGACGCTTCCATTTCGTTAAAAAAAATAGAGAAGATCACAAACTTTAAGAAATGTTTTCTCAAAAATAAAAAACTTAAGGAAATGTTACTATTAATTTCCAAAAAAAAAAAAAATTTAGTATTAATTGTCAAAATGAAAGTAACCAAAAAAAAATTGTCAAAATGAATTGTTTGAAATTTTTTGCATCGTGCAAGTTGAAACATGGATCATCTTTACCGCACAAATTAACCTCAACAAACACAACGAAATTTTCTTAAGCGGGAAAGACCCTATAACTTTTCATAGGTATCATTCTGTGTCTTTTTGACAATTTTTCATAGGTAGCAAGAAATGCTATCCTATTTTGGTTGCTAACAAAATTTCCTACGCAGGGAGGATGCTCTAACTTTTTATAGGTATACTTCAACAGAGCAAAGATCCTCTCCATTACATAAAATAAATAGTAGTGTCCATTACTATAATGTTACTATTTCTTTGCTGTTCAATGCATCTCCTAATCGGATCCAAGAGACCAATCTTATGAAATTACAAAGATGATCTATTAGACTGACTGATGCTTCTCAATAGATACCCTTCTATATACATCGAACAGAAATCTAAATATATGTTTAAATGAGCATATATCACTATCAACTTTGCATCTTGAATACAAAACATTTTGATTTAAGAAAGAAACATGTAGATCAAGACAAGACTGAGACATCTTCCAATGGCATATATTAATTAAAATTCTATACATGTCAAGTCATGATTAACAACAAGTGTATAAATGTCAAAATGGCATGTGAGTATTGTCTTCAATAATTAGTGCTAATTTTTTTTTTAAAAAAAAATTATAACTAATGTGCTTGTTCTTTTTTTAAAACTTAGACTTTTTTCATAGACAAAATAACAAAGTCATTATAAATTTACAAACAAGTGGAGATGATGGGGTTCGAACCTCAATCATAATATTCGGTCTAATAATTTCGACATTTTATCAACTAAACAATCACTTGTGGACAAAAAACTTTAGACTTTTATATACCTCTAAGTTGAATTTGATTTGTAAATTTTATTTGCAATGAAAAATTTTAAGGTTAAAATAATCACCTATAAATTCTCCCTTTTCTCATTTTTTTAAACAAAAATACCCCAAATACCCCATGTAAAAAAGACAAAAAAAAAAAAAACCCCAAAAATACGCATTAAATTTCGAACAATACACAAATTGAAGAGTGCAATAAACCTCATAAGAATGCAGGGTTTGAAGAAAGCGGAGTAGTTTCTAAAAAATCAAGTTCAGTTTTTGGTCCATTTTGACAATACAAATAAAAATAAACATTTGTATTTATTGGTTTTTACTTTAATTGGCTGTACAAAGGAGTTTAATAATCTACTTCAAAAAAAAAAAGGAGTTTAATAATCATACAAATATATTTTGTCAAAAAACTAATAATCATACAAATATACTGAGTCATTGACACATCTAATTATATTTTATCATTTCTCATTTTTCTTAAGATCCGAAGGTTTAAACAAAAAAAATTCAGTGCATTTCTTTTCTACATTACTATAATTTTGGTGTATTTTGGAAGAATATGTACTACACTCAATATCATAAATTATTATATTTACTTTCTTCAAAAAAATTAATCATTATATTTACATTCTTAAAAAAATATTATTATATTTATACTCTCAAAACAATAATAAAATAAAATAAAAAGAAAAATCGTTGTGTCGGTTAGTAGTTTGGAAAAATACATTCCCTCGAATATATTCTCTACGAATTCAGTTCATTTCATATATCCTTTGAATAAGATTTTCTACACCTTCAATAAATCACATGTAAATTATTGTGATTTATTAATTACACCGAAAGTTACCAAAAGTAAACTCTAAATTAAAAATAAAATTTTATTCGTATACATTGTCGCTAAATCATAATCGTCGACTCGATAAAAGTATCCTAATTGTTTTAGGGAAAAAGTATTCTTGCATATACTAACATTTTTTTAAAAGTGCATTAAAATTAAACTCATTAACAATTAATCATAAGCTTTCACTTCCACGTTATATATTTTGTGGCTTTGTGGCTTGTAATCGTTCATTACTTGGCCTCTGATTATAAATATTAAAAATCAAAGATCATTACCGAGACAAGATATGCCTGATAAGCCTAGTCATATGAGCGATGGAAAATAAATAACGCAAAACAAGCGATCACATCACATGAATTGCGGATACAGCCAAAGAATAACAGCACATCCACGTATCCATGCACTCACCCCTTTCATTCAAACTTGCCGCCATTTCAAATCCATAAACTACCACCACCCAACCAAAACATACCAACACTAACCAAACACCACCACCTTCACCTATAAAACACTCCCGGACACATGATACGACGCAGACATCAATAAAATTTTGAGAAAATGATATAAGTCGATATAATTATAAGCGTCGATGTTATGTTAGAATCGTACACCGAAACACATCTTCAATCAGAAGGGTTGAAGTAACAAAGATCTTCAACCTCTAAATTTATATTTCAACGAAGTGACAACTGATAATTCGCATACATAACTACGTGTTTCAGATATAATTTGGGTGAAGTTATATAGCTTAAGCTTAGTAATATTGACAATGTAAATTGAGTTATATTTTACGAAGATTCTGACGAGTCCATCACCCTCTTAGTCAAGTAACTAAACTAATCAACTATACATTAAATAAATTTTAATATCGATCACCTTCATAAGTGGTTCATCATATACAAAAACTTAAAAATATTTAAAACTCCACGACGATAGATATCTTCTCTTGGTAGTATATGCTAATGATTCTCCTCATTTTTTAAATTGAACTAATAATTTAATTGATACCAGTTCTGAATGGTATCTAACCTCATTAAAAGATTTGATTCACTTTAGGTCACTTATAAATTTGTCTATCGAAGAACTCACCCTATATACACTATTTTAAATTTAATCACAGTGAATAATTAGCAATTACCACTGCTAATTTTAGCTAATAAACTAAAACAAAACGGAAAATAAGAAAGAGAGAGAAGAGAAGAGAAGTTAAATAAAGTAATTAAACTAACCTGTTATGAGGATTTATAACGAATTCATGAAGAAGAGTTTGACGACTGAACTTTCTCCATCCAATCTTTAACCCTAACTCTTTCTCTATCAGATTGAATCTGCTTCCTCGTGATGATTTCAATTTATCTCGAAGATCCTGCACTTCATACTCTCTTTCATCTGAAGAAGACGAAGGTGTCAAAGAAGATGATCTTGAACACGTCGCCGTTTGATTATTAATCCTGTTTTTGTCATCTTCATCCTCTTCCTTCATCTCCTTCCTATCGATCATTGAAAAAATTCAATATCTTCTAAGGATCGGTTAATTAATTAAATTCTAAATTTCTGAATCTGGATTGGATCAATCTAGGATAAGAATTAATTAAGATCGTGTTATGATTATAATGTGTATAGAGAAATTATAACGGTTTTGGATAAGAGCTACAAAAATTGGAAATGAAAAAGGAAAAGATTAATGAAGAAGATTGAAGAGAATCACGAGAAGGATTTGAAAAAATGAAAGGTCACGAGAGAGATATGTGTGAAATGAATTGATTTAAGGGTTTATGATGTGTGTGGATGGGTTTATGATTGTGAAATGAAAAAAAGATTAAGATTGAGTTATTCGTGAAGAGGGATAGCGAGCGATTTTGTTAGAGAGGAAATGAAAAGAGTGCTGGCAGATAACGGCAGGGGATCCATTTTTATACCTATTCGTTATTTATTTTTTTGAAGGTAACCAACTTGCATATTAAATTTATTTATGTAACATATTGCTTAAAAGCTTCAATAAAAAAATATATTTTTTTTGAAAAAATATAAAAAAAAAAAAGAGAGATTAAAAGCCTTTAAAAAATAAGAGATTAAATTGGTAAATTAAATGAAAGATGGAGCTTGATTATTGTACACGGACGGTGTAAAGTTGTTTTATACATGCATACAATGATATATATTGTCACATCAATTAATGAATATGATGATTTATATCATTGTTAAAAAAATGACTATTAAATGATGTGGCTACAACCTACACATAATTGGATGCATGTCAGAAAGCACATACTAATTGATATGTCCGGTGATTATCAGATAGAGGCAACGGTCTTCGTGCGATGCTTCAGTGCGGCAGCGGAATGGACTTCACCGTGAAACGAAAAGTGCATGCGAACATGTTAGCATTCCAACACCCATGTCAACGAGAGAAATGAGATTGGATATGACTAAGTATGAGTGTGGAGTGAATCATACCTTACGAGTGACGCTCAGTATTCCGAAAGAAAATCGTGAGCAAGACCTAACAATTCAACTTATTTATCTTCGGTAATGAATTGATCCTCGCCGTTTCGGATTTGTCGGTGAGTTTTCAGTGCATATATAAGCAAAGAGTCATAACTATAAGCCACCTTCCAAAGAATTGCATGAACTTGGGGTGGGTTCTGTATCAAACCTAATTATCAAACAATTAAAGAATGATAAAATTAAATGACTCTAATAATCCATTAATTATAAAAATAAAAATAAACTCTTCATATGACCTTACGGGGTTTTAATAGTTCGTTCATTGTTTTGTTGTTTCTACTCATTAGATAATAATTTGACAAGTTTATCTATGGACTAATTAAGGCTGAAAATGTCTTACAAATATATAAAAGAGGAGAAATGATATTTGTACAACCACTTTTTGACAATTTTTGAAACAACATTTTCTCTCATACTCACATGGTTTTTTATTCTTTCTTTTTCTTTCTCTCTCTATTCTTTTTGTCCAATAAAAATAGAGAAAACGTAGTTGTCACAAAGGTTGTACAAAATTAGTTGTACAAATATCACTCCTCGTTGGTAAAAATAGTTTGTGCAGGCAGGAACCCACACAACCTTGTGTGTGGCTCAACCAGTGCTCTTGTTTCAACACTCTCTACTACTCACATTTTTATTGGAGGAAATTAATGCATGTCTCACTATTTTAAGGAAAACCTATTTTTAAAGTGTGAGACTTCATATTGATTTAAACCAATAAGAAAGCGAGTGTTTAGAAGAATGTTGAAAAGAAAGTATTGTTAACACTGCTCTTTTGTGAGAAATGATATTTGTACAACCTTTTTGGTACAACTTTTGTACAACTTTCTCTTTCATATTCACATTATGTTTTTATTCTCTCTCGTCCTTTTTCTCTCTATTGTTTTTGACCAATGAAAAGAGACAATAACAAGGTTGTCTCAAATGTTGTACTAAAATAGTTGTAAAAATATCACTACTCAAAATTATAAGATCCCCACACACAATTAAGCTCATTATTTCTATAGTTCTATTACATCTATAGTGGCTCATAGTAATTGATAATTCTATTAGATTATACACCCTTGATGTTTTTCTATTCATAAGGTAAAACTTAAAACTAACTACATATAAAGAGCTCTGGTGAGTCTTTCTACTTACAACTTGAATTTTTGGCAAACCATTCGTATCAAAGTATCATTAGTGGTCACAAAGTTAATTTATATATATAAGAAATCAATTTATATTAGTACGCTGCTAAATAACTTGTTGTTAGAATATTTAGTTCCACATGTGGCACACTGTAATTTCTTTGCCAAATTATCTTAATAGGTTGTCTATCATGAATCAAAACTTAATTAAAATCTTCTGCAATTCTAACTCTGATCGACATTACTATTTAGAAATAGTGGTAGTGGTGAGGCCTTAATAAGAGAAGGTTTTACAAATTGGAGAAAAAAAATCAAAGTACAAATTTGAGAAAGTTTCTAACAAGTTCAATTATTCTATCTAGTGGTTGATAAAAAACTTCAAGAGTTTAATAATATATTTTTTTAAAACTGACAAATAGTAGAGAAGAATTGTGATATATATTTATGCTTCCAAAAATATATAGTTAATGCTACAAAATATATATAGGGTGCCTCCACTGATCAAAATTTCCTCTGCGAGTTCCTAGTATTCCTCTATATAAAAACTATGGCCTAAACAGTGGTGAGTCGAGGAATGTAATATTGTTGGCTGATAGATATGTGTGCACGTTGATATCTCTACTTAATTTGCGGTTAAAAAATATATTTTATTCGACCAAGGACCAATTGACTAATGTCCTAATATGGACATTTTCAACCAAAACATAAAATTTGTTGTCCCTTTTAATCATGAGCTGTCATAATGATAGAATCAATTGTGCTGTTTTTTTTTTTCAATGTCAACTTAATTCGTTTACTTTACTACTTGATTCAAAACAACTAATCATCCATGTGATACGTTTAACTCACGCAATTTGATGTCATGATTAAAATGCTAATCACAACTTACAGACAAAAAAATAAAATTACATTCAAATCATTATAGTATAAAATAGCTAGAGTTTTCATTTGAAAATAGTGACCGATACACACTTGTGCTTAAAAGGTTGGCAGTGATATATTCTTAATTTTTGCTACTCCCTCTGTCCTGGATTAAGTGAATCATTTGTTCATTTCACACATATGTATAAATAAATGAAAAAGTAAAATAATTTTAAATGTTTTTGTTAAGTATTTGTGCATTCTCCACTATCATAAATGCAATGTGAAATATATTAAATTGAAAGTTATGAAAGTAATATTAATTAAAGTTATAAAAGAAAAAAATAATAATATTGTATTGAAAAGTGAAATGACTCAGTCATTTCAAAACTTTTTTTTTTCTTCAAATGATATTATAGGACGGAACGAATATATGATAATGATTATCCTGAACTATCGATTAAAGAATCTATTAAAAAAAGTTATTTAAAAAATATAAATTATTACTTTTGTCAATATAATAATTATATCATCTATTAATAAAAACTTACTATTTTTAGTATTATAACCAATGCCGCAAGGGTTTTCCTTATATAGTTATAATTCACCCATATCAGTTTCAATTAATAGTATGAGTATATTGAAAAATATGGAAGAATGTTTTGTTAATATTTCGAATTGTATCTTTGTTGTGCTGTCAAGCTTGAGCTAGCTAATATAACATGTTTATTTATATATACATTGTCAAATGTATACCTTATAAGCTTGAGCATTAGGTGAGTTTAATACATTGTCTGTCAAATGTCAAACATAATATAATTTAGTTATTTATATGACAAGTAAGTGAACTCTATTGGTGAGTTGAATACAAGAATTACTCAATACAGAGAATTAGAAGTACATAGAAGATGTCAATATAAGATGCCAATACAAGCATAAGAGAAAAGCAAATAACCACTATCTCTATCGGTACAAACAACACCTCTACAAAACTTCAAACCAAAGAGACAAAACTATGACCTCAAATTCAGCAAGTCTTAAATACCCCAAATGTCAATAGCACAGCCAGAGAAATTTATTAATCGACATAAATATTTGTTGAGTCTATTTGAAAGAACTTAATGAAACAGCATATAACATGTCAATAAGATTTTTTTAGAGCAACATGTCAATAAGTTGTGTAAGTGTTTAGTTTTTTTTCATAACCTCTCAAAAATAACTTATGGAAAATTATAGGCATAATTACTCTAATGATTTATTATGTTATTTATTTGTAATACTTTGATCATTTATCGTTTTTTATTTTTACTTAGATCCTTTGTTTTTTAGAAAGTACACAAGGTTATCCTTATTTTCATTTTTTTGTCCAAAAACATTGACAAGGTGCCACCCTCTACTTTCAACCTCAACGGAGTGTTGCTCCAGTACGGCCAACTTTCTTGGTCTATTCGGATCAATTGATGAGGTGGTTATTTAAAGAGTTCGAAACATAAAATCATTTAGAGAAATCAATTTAAAAGAATTAACATAGTTGTAATCAATTTTAAAAATTGAATTTATGAGGTTCTATCTAATTTTGGAAACCTCTCTCTTCTCTCTTCAAATAGCATTCTTCCACCGCCTTACCACCTCTCCAAAATCCAAAGTATATCCTCCAAGGTGTAGTGTTTTATGGACGATGAGGCAATGGGATTCTCCTTTCTCCGCTTCACCTCTTTGCCCCTTTAGGGGTCGTTTCACTCCTTCCTCCTTCGGGGATCTGCTTTTCATCAGTTGTTTTGCTGCCATTTTTCAATTCCAGTTTAGGGTGATTCTGTTGGGTCTGTATTTCGGTTTTGCAGGTTTTGGCTTTTTGTGTTATGCAGGTTTCTGTTGGTGGATGGGTGTTTTTTGTGAGCCTTCTTAGTTGTCGTCGTGCCAGTGGGTTTCAACGGTGGTGCCTCTCTGTCCGACGGTGCTCTTTCCTTTTCTTCTTCTAGTGACTGTTGCTTGCTTTGTTTAATCATCCTCTGTCATCGTTCCTTTGGATTGTAGCTATTTGCTTGGAACAAGGTGGATTCGGTTATTGTTGTGGATTTTGGAGTTAGATTACGTCGGATTGATTGTTTGCCGCTGTCTGATATGTTGTTTTGTGTTTTTTGTATTCTGGTTGGTGTTTGTTTCGTTCGTGCGGTTTGTTATGTTCATATTTTATTTTTGTGTTGTTGTGTTTTGTTTGTTAAGAGTTGTGTTGTTTGGTGGTTGCAGATTTGGCCTTGGTTTAAAACCTGTAAGGGTTGTTTGGCTGTCAATCCTTTGGACTTGTGATATGGGTTCAAAAGTGTTTTTGGGAAACTGATTGAGTTGGTGTTCCTTGCTTGATTCTCTGATATTTTCAGATATGTTGTTCTCGGAGTGTTTCTCGAAAGAGCTTTATACCTGCTGCTTTGTTCAGGGGGTTGCTAGAACGTGGATCTTGTTACCGTGTTGGCGGTCGATCCATACGCCAATCTAAAAACCCTCCTTTATCCTACTGACGCTCTCTAGTCATCTTTTTTGTAACTTGGTTTTGAGCCCGTACGCGGGTTCGTTGGGTTGCGTCCGTGATGAGAGTTCGTTTTGTTAAGATTGATTAGGGTCGTTTCTTTTTTTTCTGTTTTATCATGATGTATCCCAGATTAGGTTATTTCTGGGCCAGATCTAATGCCCTCAGCTGTGTGCTTTTTATCTTAAGACAATTGTGTGACTCCTATTGATATAGTCTCCAACTTTGATCGTAAGCGTTACTCATAATAATTCAATGCATATATAAAATCCTTGATAAACATCTAAATCAATTTTAAAAAAAAAAAAAAGTAATGTTGGATAGGTGTATATATGTAGCCGTAGGTGATGTAGTATGCTTG
>Ga0228710_1001649_pt1 | contig 33966 bp, 15 predicted proteins | sample MedpolnodulmetaG_FD_177995 | JGI IMG/M metagenome (GOLD analysis project Ga0228710, IMG submission 177995) | Root nodule microbial communities from Medicago polymorpha collected in Santa Monica, California, United States - pink nodules | ecosystem: Host-associated > Plants > Roots > Nodule... | reverse complement strand
AGAGCGCGCGTATTTCCTTTTCCTCATTAAAGAATTGATTTTTCCAAGCCATTTAATCACAACCATTGATTTTATTTTTTCCACATGTCACACATCCATAACTTGAAATGGGGTAAATTGAGGAAAGATAAATGGAGCAAAGATGAACTCTTGAATTTGATGCCATGAAGTATTGTGTCTGTTTTGCATGTTTAATGTGATAAGGTTTATTGGATAAAAAAGTTCGTCAAGATTACCTTTTTTTTAGGGATTCATCAAGATTATCTATAAGTGCTTATGATGATAAGAATGCATTTTTTTAAGACAACAACTATCAAGCTTCATTTATGTGGTTCGCTGCTCAAAATTGGAGTCATCAACTATAACCCACCCAATAAACAAATGTAATAATACATCAAAGAACTTTCTATACTACTATGAATGAATATTATGATGAATCAGATGTAAAATTGTTTGATTATTTGGTAAAACTCTACCTAAAATATTTAACATGGAATAATTCCAACCCAAACCTATGATAAAACTTGGTGAACTTAGGCTCTAGTAGAGTAATTGTATTGCAAATGCAGCGTCTGAAACTCACAACGTTGCTACTATCACCCTCATTCTCATCCCACACTTCCTTCAAACCTATAAGATGCTTATTCTCTTCTTCAACCATTTCTCCCTGGTCTGGTCTCCATTCATGGCGACACAGTCCTCTCAACCAAAATCGCAAGTGGGGTCCACTTTCTCCTCAACCCGAACCTAACCTCCATGATTCTCCTTTCGGAGAAGCTTCTTCTTTGACCGAGTTTGGTTCTATTGTTCTTTCCACCACTGACCCTCTTGAAAAGTCTCGTCTCTCCCATCTTGCTTTCTCCCTCTGGCGCCGCGGTCATCTTCCTCTTGGTCAGTCAGACCCTCCTTCTCGACCCGCTCGACCCGAAAAGCCTGAACTGGTTTGTTCACTCTTTTGCACACCACGTGTTTGTTTTAATTTTGGATTGTTATCTCAAACCCCATTATGGAAATTTTGTATTTTTTGTTCTCTTTGATGCTTGTTTGCTTCTATGCTTCTTCATGGCTTTTCTTTATCTTAATTGTGTGTGCAATGCATTCTGGTTCATCAAAGTTAATTGAGGTTCATCATGATGAATTGAAATCAATGTTGGCACTTGAGGTTTATATTCAAAATGAATAAATGTTGTGATTTATATCAATTGAATTCAGTTTTGTTTTGAATCGAGGTTGAGGCATGACTTGCTTGTGTCATAAGATATGGATAACTATGGTAAGATGCATAATGAAGTTGTTTTCTTTGATTTTAGGTTTCCACTAAGGAAATTCCTGCGCCTAAAAACTCGGGTTTGCCTTTAAATGCTTATTTGCTTCATAATCTAGCACATGTGGAGCTCAATGCAATTGATTTGGCTTGGGATACTGTTGTTCGATTTTCTCCCTATAGTGATGTTCTTGGGGAGGGGTTCTTTGCTGATTTTGCTCATGTTGCTGATGATGAGAGTCGCCATTTCTCTTGGTGTTCACAGAGGCTTGCTGAACTGGGTTTCAAGTAAGCAAAATTTAGTTTTTACTTCACTTTTAGGCCAAAACTAGTTTGATTGTGCTGAAATTTTTATTTTTGGTTGTCTTTTCCAACTAGATATGGAGATATGCCAGCTCACAATTTGCTATGGAAGGAATGTGAGAAATCATCAGGCAATATTGCTGCACGTTTGGCAGTGATTCCACTAGTCCAGGTAACTCCCTCTCAAGCATGCCTCTAATCTTTTTCCTTATTAGATCCCGAGTAGAAGTTTTCCAGTACATTTGGTCGGGGTATCATTTGGAGAAAAAAATGTGTAGTAAATATGTTGATGCAGCTATTTTCACGAGGCTGTAATTTATTTTGTTCGAGTGTGCCAGTTATAAAGCATGTGGCGACTGGTGAGTGGAAATACTCTTACTGGTGAGTGTAATTTATGTTTTGTATGCTGTTGATACATTTAGACATCATTGTCTTTTAGAATAATATTTTATTTCATGTGTCGGTTGAAAGTGATGTACTAGAATGAAAAATTTGTCTGGGCAGTGTGTATTTTGGTGAAGGTTTCTAGAGGACATTTTTATATGCAACATGATCTTATTAAGGTTCATTGATTCTTGTTTGAAGTTATGATGATTGACTTGAGTCCACACGCGCATCAACATTTTGTTGACTTTGTATCTTACTTTTCAGTTTTCACAAGGTATTACTATTACCTTTCTAGGATTGGGTATTTATTTTTTTTCTTTTTTGGTAAACCAAGGTATCTTCCGCATGCAACTAATCCCTCGAGGTAACTGAGATCCATTTTAGGGGTTGACTTCTTCCAACAAATGTTTTTCCATGCGCACTGGTCAGAGGGATGAAACCCCTGACCAAATGTTTAAGGGACCCAAATATATACCACTTGTGCAACACTATGTTGGTTGGGAGAAGTTTTTTAGTAAAATACTAAAATGATTTAAACTGCTTTGTCGCAGTATAGATGTTACTTGCCAAAGACATAAGCTTTGAATTATGTGATCTTGATCTTCTAATCGTACATATTTATTTATTTATTTTTCTTTTTAGGAGGCTAGAGGACTTGATGCTGGGCCACGCTTGGTGCAAAAATTAGTTGGATTTGGAGATAACAGGACATCTAAAATTGTGGCTAAAATTGCTGAAGAGGAAGTTGCACATGTAGCAGTTGGGCTCTACTGGTTTCTTTCTGTCTGTCAAAAAATGGGGCGTGCCCCTGACTCCACTTTTAAAGGTTGGGAAGCCTGTTTAACAACCAAGCTTATCTGCTTACATACCATCATACTGAAGGTTATCAAGCTCAACATGAAAATTTTCTATATCCCTGCAGATTTGCTAGAGGAATACAATGTAGAACTAAAGGGTCCCTTCAATTATGTGGCTCGAGAAGAAGCAGGCATTCCCCGTGATTGGTAAGAAACTCTGTATAGTAGTTGTTGGTTCATGTCATACGACATAATTGAAATTTCCATCCCATTGCTTTCATTTTGATCTTACACTTTTTAATTGTCTCGTTTCTCTTGTCTAGGTACGATTCACCATCAACTAGCAATCAGGACAAGAAAAACAAAGATGATAATAAAGAAAAGCTCTCTGAAGTAAGTGACAATCATCTTGGCTATTCCTGTAATCAGGAACAGAGCTAGGTCGGATTTTCATCCGTAGAAAATTTGTTTAAACTGAACAGTCACAAATATTGTCTCAAACAAAAGCATTCTCGTTTCTTTGACAAACATCATCATTAACTACAACACTTGCAACGACGTTATGATCATCACCATAATTGACTTGTCGCCTTAAACTCTATAAATTGCTTACTAAACCCCTCCTAAAAACTCTGCCTCCGTCTCGGCCTGTGATTTGTTATTTCAATTCCAAACTGTTCTATCTTTTTGGTTTTACATTGATGCATATGGATGTGGTGTTTCAGGTTTATGAGAGGGTTGCTACCATCATTGCCATGGAAAGGGAGAATTCAAGCTAGACAAGGCCCCCTGAATGATCTAGGCACGATATTTTCTTTTTTTTTCAACTGAAGATATTGGCTGATATTGGGACATGTCTCCCAAATTGCCGACAAGCCTATGCCAAAAGTAGAGTGATGAGTTTAGTGATGCAATTATTTCATTCACAACATTGTCAACTTTGACTCCAAGTGCTGATTCAAATTCCAAAATTCATTTGTCCCACGCGTCCACAATTGATGAGAAGCGAGGCCAAAAGGAAGTGACACAATTAGTATTTACTTTGCGTTCATACAAATTATACCAGCTGTTGCTTGTTTACGCCGTCAGTATAGACATTGATGTAAATACATAATTATTTGAATGTCTAAGAGTATCTCGAATGAAAATTTTAAGAAACTCATTTTAAGTCTTTAATTGTGTCAATTATTACATGCCAACTCAATTTTATGATGCCCTTCGCATCCTGGGTAATTCAATTTTATGATGCCCTAAATTTTCATTCAAATGAGAGTTCATATCACTGGGTTACTTAACTCACAAACATCACATCTCTCTTTAGTATTGCGTATTCTCTTATGCTTTTACACTATCAAATGCACAAAAAGATATTATTTTAAAACCCATGGAATTCTCTCAAAGTTCCTTTGATATGGCACTAAATTTTTTAAACTCAAACTCACATGTGGCAAACCAAAATCATATTCTGTTATTTAGGAACCCCTTGAGAATTTCCATTTGAGATGCTCTAAATTAACAGATACTTAGATGAACATATCCAAGGAGATTAAAGTCAATGATCATAGCTCAGCTTGTTTTTATAAGAGTGTCTTGTATGACTCACATAACCACATGCCTTCAAATCATATGCACTTTACACCCTAATTTCTAATGACCCCAATGTTGATTTGAAACTATACTTACATAATTGTACAGTAAAACTTGCATGGCTGGTAATAATATAAATACATGATGAGGCATATTATAAATCTAAACAAAACATTATTGACGAATAGAATCTTTAAAAATTATTCAACAAGAAAAAAAAAAAATTAAAAAAAGCTTAAGTGAGTTAGAGCATCCATAATACAACTCTACATTTTGAGTGTTTAAGGGTCCTTGGTTCGAGAGTTTTGGAGGGAAGGGGAGATTTTTAATTTGAAGTGTTAGGTTCAATTTTTAGAAGGGGAGGGGAGAGGAGGGGAGCAAATTTTATTATCATGTCAAAATTATCCTTAGATTAATTTAAAATCTCAATATTATCCTTGCAACAACATTTATTATTATTATTAGGTTATATTATCCTTGAAACAACTTTTATTATTATTACTAGCGAAAAGACGGGCACTCACGTGCCCGTCTTTCCGCTCGTTTTATTGCGCTAAGGTTTGAAAATTATGAATAGTGTTTTTTAAATGAAATTTTGATTTTGATTAAAACTAAAAATATAAATGTCTGTTGCTTTCAAGTTATAACAAACCAAACTAACCATGATTATCTATTTCAATGACATCAACAATATAACAAAAAAATATAATATAATTTTTTTAATGACACCAACAACAATCTTTATTATAGAAAAAGTTATTTAAGGATATAATTGGGATAATAAAAAAAGTATATATAAATATACTCATCTAGTTTGTTACACTTTGTAAAAGATAAAGGAAAAAGACAGGCATATATATATATATATATATATATATATATATATATATATATTCATATCGTATTTGTTACATTTGTTTTAATATTTAAATTCATTCTTATCTACTTGTTACATGTGTTATTTGTATTGAAAATTGAGGGTATTTTTGGAAAGAGAAAAATCCAACCCAAAAGCTGAAAGAGATTGTTTTCTTTATATATAGTATAGATTATTAGGCTATATTATTTTTTAACAACTTTTATTATTATTAGGTTATATTATCCTTGTAACAACTTTTATTTCATATTATTAAAAAATTTCCTTGTAAAAACTCTTATCACTACTTGTGACAACCCTATTACTAATCGATTATTCCATCGTTTACATCATGTTGTTATCGATTACATCGTTATTGTTTCATTACTTTATTATCATTGTTTAATTAAGTTTAAGGGTAAAACAGTAAAATAATTTTAAAATCCCTCCCTCCCCTTGTGAACCAAACACATTTTTAATTAAAATATCTCATCTCCCCTCCCATTCGTTAAAATTCCTCCTCTTCCCCCCTCCTAATTCTCGAACCAAACGGATCCTAAGTGGATTTTTTTTTTTTTGAAAAATACCCTAAGTGAGTCTTGTATATACAAATCACACATTTTATAATTTTTTAATATTACTACTTAATAATCATTCGATCTCTTCAAGGGAGTACCTAAAATTTTTCACTAAGTGGAACACACAAGTAACTAATTATTACATTTCTAACAAATCTCATTTATTCTGTAAAAAAAACGAAATTCATAAATTTTAATAGAATTTATGAAACGAGGCTCGCAAAAAGGGAAGACTATTTCCATAATCACCATAAATAGATGAGGAATCTAACTTTTTCTCTTCAACAATGTGAGTGTTGTTTGTTTAACCTAAGATTCAAACTATATAACCAAAATTCAAGAAGCATAAAATTTCGTTAAATTATTGACAAAAATTTGAAATAACAATTTAAAATTAAAAATTCTTTGTATTATAGACTCTAAAAAAATCATTTTTCAAATAATAAAATCAAAACAAAACGAGTGAATTGTTACTTAAGTGCCAAAAATGGTTATAAACATGATAAATAAATGAATAAACACTCAATTTAGTTCGTAAACTATCACTCTCGTCAATTTAATCTCTAAACTAATAAAAAAAAACTAAACTATCCTTATACATAAATTTAGTCCTCATGACTGGTGGCGAAACCGAAAAAAGAAGTTCGGTTCAAAAAATAGAATACACAATTTTTAAAGTAATATTTTCTTTTATAATTCTTTAACAAGTGTCTCAGGAGCAATTATCAACACTTTCTAAATAAATTATAATATATAAACACAAAAGTGAAGTTGTAATAAGTATTAAATATGAAGTTGAAATGACAGAGTTTGTCGGGTGATTACTTTTAAAAAATGAATTACATATTTTACTATTGCTATAAATTATAAAATTGTTTTTTTTATAGTAAAACGGTTAGTTAGATATTTTTTTCTCCAGTTGACAAGACATTATAAAAGATGTTTGAAACCATCGTAAATTAGAAGGTCGGTAAACCTCCGCTAATTAATCAAGTACAACATAAAAAATTCCACGTAGATCTTATTTGAAACTGCCGAAAACCAAAATCATTAAAAAAAATTGTACTAAAAATCGGTTTTGATCTTTTTTCTTTTTTGTAAATCATTTATTTCCATTCACTTTGGTATGTAAAAATGACTGAAACATATATTTTTTTTCAAAAAAAACGATTTAGAAAAAAGATAAATGACCAAAACAAATATTTAGTAAAAGATAAAAAAAAAAATATTTAAGCCATAGACTCGTAGAGTTGTTCCACTTCCATTCTGGTAGATCTCAACTTTTGTTTCGAATTGGAACCAACTATTCTCTCGACTACTTTTTCGGTAAAAAGATTCATTACTTCGACTTCTTCTCGTTCAATTGTTTTCCTCATCAATATGCAATGCATAATTTCTTCTTCATTTTTCACTTGTTTACTATTTTTTCTCATATTAATTAATCTCTTGTTTCTTGTAGCCATCACATTCACAACATTATTGCATTCTTTTGCCGGAACTACTCAATCGATAGCTTCACATGGTAATTTCTAGAATTATTCTTCTTTGTCGTATGTATAATATGCATTTCATGATTTTTATTTTTATTTTTGTTCGATTGAAGAAGAGTAAATAACCGTACTATTTTCAACTAATAGTAGCGATAATAGTCCTGAATGTATCGAAATTCTAAAATAGTCGCCCGATAGTTCACTTCCTTAGTCAAAATAGTCTTTCATGTAAAAATGTTCTTTTAATATTGTCACAATTACTGTCATATCAGTCCGTATAAGTACTTATTACTTATTTACTGTCATATCAATCCCTATAATAAAAAAGTTATTGTCAACATTGACGACTATATCAATGTCAATGACTATTTGGATTAATGAAGTGCGGAACCAGGGACCATTTTGAAATTTCAATACATTCAAGGACTATTGTGGCTACTCGTCACACATTCAGATACCAAAATGGCTAATACCCCGTACTATTTTTCATTTAATGAAGTTATATTAGTTTGAGTTTTTGGGTTGGCCTAGTGGTGTTGGCTTGAGATCTTGGAGTGTATTTCTCCCAAGGTCTCAGTTTTAATTCTGCCCGGTGCAGATTTCGGTGGGCTAGTTTGGCTTATTCGAAAAAGAAAAAAAAAAATAGTATGAGTTTCAAGATTGTCTCTCGGTTGACCTGGCTATGATTCTTGTATGCATACTTAGATACATATATACACTACCTAGTTTGTTTTTTGATTCCTGTTTGAATATATCTATCTAAAGGGAAGAAAGCGAAGAAAGTCTACTACCCGAAAAGTAATTGATGCAGAGCTGGATAGAATTAGTTGCTTACCGGGTCATGTAATAGATCAGATTCTGTCTTGCTTGCCAATTAGGGAAGCAGTGAGAACAAGTGTTTTGTCCAGCCAATGGAGGTACAGATGGTACACACTACCAAATCTTGTGTTTGATAGACGTTGTGTCTCTGCTAGAGGTTCCCAAGACCTTTTAGATATTGAGAACAAGCTTTTGAAAATTGTTGATCATGTACTTTTACTTCACTCTGGACCTATCAACAAGTTCGAGTTCTCTGACTCTGGTCAGGATTTCGTTGAAGGGATTCCTGGGAATGAATTTGATCGGTGGATTGTTTATCTAATCGGAAGGTCTACTAAAGAGCTTGTGCTGCATGTTTTGGCAGAGGATGAAATCTATAAGATACCTTGGTGCTTATTCTCCTGTCAAAGTTTGCATCGTTTAAAGTTGGCTTCTTGTTGGCTTAAACCTCCAACAACATTTGAAGGCTTCAGGAACTTGAAAAGACTTGAACTACATAACATTTCAATGGCTGATGCTGCTTTTGAAAAAATGATATCCGGCTGCCCTCTACTTGAATATTTGAGTTTGATAGAACCTGATGGTTTAACCCAAGTTAATATTCATGCACCAAATCTGAAGTTTTTTAGCCTCCTTGGTGACTTTGTGGATTTTAGCTTTTACAACAGTTTCCAATTAACTGAGCTAAGTTTGTTATTCGACACTCAAAGCAATCAAAGTAGATTGAGGGGATGCTCAAGCAATTTGCTCAGTTATTTTGCTCATCTACCTCACTTACAACATCTTGACATCAGTCACCATTTTTTAAAGGTAAAATGCTCGAGCATATGAATGTTGAATTTGACCGTCAGTTCCCCCCCACCCCCTAAAAATTTAAAATGAATCACAATCTGATTTGGAGCCATTCTTTCGTTGTGCTTCAGTATTTGGCTGCAGGTGATGTGCCAGTGCCAGTAAAGCTTCCTACTACTTTTGTCAATTTAAGTTTTCTTTTCATATGCATAAGGTTCAATGACATGAATGAAGTTTTGGCTGCTCTTTGCTTGCTTAGAAGCTCACCTAATCTACAAAGATTAGAAATAATTGTGAGTGCTCATTTTTTTGGCTTCATTTTTCTTTTCTTTCTGATTTGTGGTTGCACTTGCACATTTGTTTTTGTGGAACCTTATTTTCCTTAAGCATTTGTCTAGTGTTTAGTCTTGGAATTAAGAAGTTTATTACATGATTAGTGCATGAGTCATGCAAATAAGAGACTCTTGTACCCCCATCTTTCGTCTTTTATCAGTCTATACACAATGTTAGCTTTGGAGTTTTAGTATGTTCTATGTCTCTCTTATGCATACAATCTTTCCCGCTTTGATCCATGAATTTGTAAAAATTTCATGCAGGCAGATTATAAGGAGGCGGATGTCCTTTTAACACTCGGCTCCTATTGTTGGGAAGATACCTTTTCAGGGCCAGACATGCCCATCCGAGTTCGACATGTGGGCATAGGTGGCATCGCTGGCATCAAATCTGAATTAGATTTTATCAAATTTCTTCTCATGTATTCTCCTATGCTAGAAAAAATGATTGTGAAGCCTGTTGAATACGCCAGATCTGATTTGCTGACCAAACTTGTTCGGTTCAGAAGAGCATCTGTACAAGCCGAAGTTATTTACGAAGGGAAAGACTCTTCATAATGCTTTATATCCTCTTCATATCATCTTTTGTGTTATAACTCTAGGTGGTTATGACATTTAATCTTTTTTAATGATGTTGCACTTATATTTATAGTACATTTAAATTAAATAGTTTCCACCTCTCAAAATTAAATATTTTCTAATTTTTTTAGCTTATACTCCCTCCGTCTCATAATAACTGAGCCATTTACAAAAAAAAAGTGTCATAAAATGATTGAGTCATTTCACTTTTCAATACAATATTAATTATTTTTTTCCCTTTATAACTCTAATTAATATTACTTTCATCACTCCCAATTTAATATATTTCACTTTGCATTTATGATAGTGGAGAATGCACCAATACTTAACAAGAACACTTAAAACCATTTTTCTCTCTCCATTTATAAAATTGTCTTAATATGCGTGAAATGAGCAAAAGACTCAGTTAATCCGGGATGGAGGGAGTAATATATTTTCTAATTTATGCTAAACTAAAATCAATGGGATGCGTCAGTTTGAATACAAGCTGTTACATGTGATTTCATTTGGGTGTCATTTGCCTTTGTTTGTATCTCTTTTTAACCAATTGTTCTTTCTCATCTTATTAATTTATTTTAATTATTCATTCATCATTCTCTCGTATCTAAAATACACTAAAGACACAAAAAAACAATGACATCCATATGATATAAAGCAACAATGCAATGCTAGCTTGTCCGTTCTCAAACATTTCAAATGAAATCACATGCTAGTTTTAGTTTATTTAGTACTATTACACGTGTAGTTACCCGTGCACGGGGTCATATATTTGCTCTTAAAAAATCTTGTAAGATAATTATTCTAAAATATAAGAGAATTATGTAATGAGAAATTAGTGTGATTACATGTAACACAGAACATAGTTTTAAGTTTAATTAGACAATATTATCATCTAAGAGAGCAGACTCAATGATGCCATATTAGTGAGACAACCAACTTAAAAATAGATCATTGGATCACCCGATAAAAGAACCAAAACATTGTTATGGGCATTTTTTTTTGAAAGATTTGTGATGGGCATTATCTAGGTCATGATCCTTAAGAATTCCACCAAAACTTTTTAATAGTTATACTTCATTATATATCTGCAAATTTTAAAGGGAAAGATGCAGCAATGTTTAGGCCTTAGGGAACAAAAGAAAATAGTTTAGATGTATAATATAAAATGATGCAGAGTGAAAAAGAGGAAGTTATGATAGCTGCTAGCAAAAATAATCTAAGAAAATGGAAAAATAATACATTAAAAGTTGGCAATCCCACTCAGTATAATTGAGAGCAAATGACCTCTACTTTATTGTGCCAAAATCAAATGCTCTTTGAGACCTAAGAAAGAAAAATCACTCGGTCTCATATTGAGAGGAGAATGATCATAGAGCTCTTGAAACAAATTTATTTAAAATACACAAAGAACTTACGCATACTTCACAATAATAGCTTAACAAATATATCAATGAAAACGTGCATAAGCAAAAATAATATAACAATCAGATGCCACCTCAAAATTTGCTAGGGGGGGGAATGTGAGAAATCAGCAGACAGTGTTGCAGCATGTTTGGCAGTGATCCCACTCCCACTAGTCCAGGTAACTCGCTCCCGGGCTTGCCTCCAATTTTCCTTTTAAGGCCTCAAATAGAAGTTTCCCAGCACATTGTGATTAACATCATTTGGAGAAAGAAAAAAAATGCTATATTCATGAATCTATAATTCATTTTTGTTCGAGTGTATCAGATATAAAATATGTGGCGAAGTGGAAGTACTTGTACTGATTTAATAATGAAAATGCTTTGTATGCTGCTGATACATTTAGACATCAGCACTGAGAAATTTGTGGGTTGAAATTGAATTGATGTATCAGTACTGAGAAATTTGTCAAGGTAGTGTATATTTTGGTGAGGGTTTGTAGAGGACTCATATATATAACTTGATTATATAGAGCTCATTGATCAACTTCTTGTGTGCAGTTATGATGATTGACAAATTAACATGAGTCCAAACCATTTTTGCATAAATGTTTATGTTTTTGTTGACTTTGGATCTTACTTTTCAGTTTTCACAAGGTATCACCTTTCTAGGGATGGGGAAAAGGTTTCAATAAAAATACTAAAATGACTAAAAATGCTCTCTGTATTGAATACTTGCCTTGGTTATCATTATAAAAAATGGGAGTCGTATCTTAATTTGATACTAAATTGAACCCATTCGATACAAATCATTAGTGTGTATCTATTTGAACACGAACACGAATCCTGATTTATTCAAATGAATTGCTACCTAAACTTAGTGTAGCAGCAACTTTTTTTGTTAACGCTATATATAACCAACCACTTTTCTTTTGTCATTTGATATATATGACTTGAATTATTCTAAGGCTCATATATGTTATATCAATTTATAATTTTGTTATGTCTCTCGTTTTTTTTACAGAAAAATGACATTTTTATTGGCAATGTAGAAGATTTCTTTCATGATTCCGAGAAAAGATCTTCGGATTTGCTATTTGAATCTGGATTTGATAACCATTGCCACAGCCCACAAAGACAGACAAGCTTTGAACAATGTGGTGCTACAGGTTTATGAGAGGGTGGCTTCCATCATTGCTATGGAAACAGAGAATTCAAGTTTGACAAGGCCACCTGAATGATCTTGGCACGATATATTTAGCAAATTTTGTATTCAACTGAAAGATATTATAGTTGATATTGGAACTTGTCTTGTCTCCCTAACAGCCAACAAGCCCAAGAATATGATATACTCCCTCTAGTCCTAATTATAAGAGAAAAATCTTTTTTTAAGTTCATTGAATTATTAATGCATCTGGACTAGAGTATTTTTTAAAGATAGGTTTGGTGATGCAATTCTTTCATTAGGAACATTGTCAACTTTGACTGCAAATGCTGATGCAAATTCCAAAATCGATTTGTCCTCCTATCCCCTCTCAATGAGAAGTGTGTGTGACCAAAAGGGAGTGACAAAATTATTTTTTTTACTTTGGGTACATATAATTTACCAGTTGTTGCTTGCTGGTGTATACACACTAATGTAAATACAAAATTTATGAATGCCTTATAGGCTATAGCACCACATTCAATGTGATTAAAGCCGATGATCATAGCTTAGCTTATTTTATGAGAGTGCTTTGTATTACTCACATAATCACATGTCTTCAAATCTTTGTTATATTATTCAAGGGAAAATGCACTTTACACCCTAAATTCCAAGGACCACAATGTAAAGAATTAATAGAACATGCTAGGCTGTCAATGTAAGTAAATGGTGAAGCATATTTTTTTTTTGGTTACAAAAGCATATTATGAATTTGAGCACAATATTATTGGCGAATAGAATCTTTAAAAGCTTACAAGAAAAGTATTTAAATTAGTATTTGTCATAGGGGACTCTAAACGCCTTTAGGGAATTGTTTAAAATAACTATTTTTGGTAGTGTAACTCATATTTTAATTGTTAAATTTATCCAAATAATATAGTTTTAAATAAATTAATGATAGAGGTTTTCTTGCGTTTTTTTTTGTTGAATAACCTAGTGGCTAAAAATTATCTTAAATGAATAAGTGGAACGTCTAAAGTTCGAACTCCGACCGATACTTGTGTATATTAAATTTCATTATTGCATAGTAATTTTTTTTTTTAAAGAATTATTGCATAGTGATTGTTTCACCAATTGTCAGTTTTTGAGAAAGGAAAGAAAAATTCATAAAGAAGAAAGTTTTTAACATTTTAAATTGTTATTTTATTGACTTTTATGTATTCAATCTGAAAAAATATAAACTTTCCTTTCCTGAAAAAACTTACTGGTGCCTGCTAGCTGTGTTTATCTAAGTGAACAGTTGCTTTGGCTTTAAGTTTTCAATTAAATCATTACAAAACGTGTCACACTTCCCTTCCTAAAAAAACAACAAAAGAATCAAAACAAGAATTGTCAAATTACTCCTACTTATTGTTCTTGTTCTGTTTTTTATCACATTTTTCTGATACAAACAGAACTAAAAAAATTCATAGAAATTATGTGTAATTCAAATGGTGATTGCAGGCCTTTGGGCTTTCTCCTGGGTCTTCCCTTTGCCTTTCTTTGCCTCCTTATCTCAATCATTGGTCTTATTGTTTGGATCGTTGGGTAACATATTCATCACTCTTTCTCTCATTTTCTATGATCATTTTTTTGTGGTATCTTTAATATGTAAAATTACCATGTGATTTCTTATTCTGTGATATGGGTTTGGTTTTGATTGAATGAAAATATGAAAAAGACTAAAACTTTACTACATAATATTTGCAGGTTGACATTGACATGCATATGCCCTTGCTGTTTGTGCTTGACAGTAATTGTGGAACTTGCTTTGGTATTGGTAAAGGCTCCTCTTCATGTTATGGAGTGGTTCACCTCTAAGATCCCATGTTGATGTTGAGATTCTTTTACCAATTGTGATTGCTTGGTTCTTGTTTCAATGCAATTTCATATCTTGTTTTAATAGTATTTTGACTTAGGGTTGGTTTGGATTGGTTTATTTAAGTTTATCTGACATAAACACCACTTCTGATATTGTTTATGAGAACTTAATTAAAACTGCTTATAACTTGTCAATGTGAATAAGTTGTTTTCAGCTTATTTCTTTAAATTAGTGGGATAAGACTTGTCAATAAGTTGTATTGTTTTGTTAATATTTGTGGTTTTTGGGTTCCCCGAAGAAAATTAACAATATTTGGTTCAATTATTTCAACAGCTGAACAGTTCTTCTTGGTATAGTGTTGTTTCTTGTGCATATATATGACATTTAAAAATGATTCATGACACCCAATTTTCCTATAACATTAGTTAATTGTATGCAAAATCGTGGTTAATTTAGTTGAATATCTAATTACTTTAGAGTACATCGAAAATTGTGGTTAATCATGTATTTAATTGACCATATTTTTAACCGTACATTGAATTAATCATCTATTTAATTGAGTCAATCATATTTTTTAGGCTAAACTACACTTTTAGCCCCTTAAGTTTGTTAATGTTGCGATTTTGTCCCCTAATAAAAAAAATGAATATTTTAGCCCATAAAATGTAGCCCTTTGCAATAGTGACCATTTAGCCAATTTTGACATGGTCAACTCTTAGGTGTCACTTCATTAATGGATGTGGCAGGCCAACTGTGTACTTTTCCATTTTTTTTAAAACAAAACGCCACCTGTGTAATTATTTGAATAAAATTTTTTTTGAAAAGGCTTGGCACGTGACTAACACCTCTTTCAACCCTTCTCTTTAAACCCTTCTTTCTCTCTACCAACACTAACCAGCTACCAACAACATCCTTCATCAAAGAAACTACAAGTGTATGAAGTAAAATCAACAGCAATCAATTTGCTTAGATGTGTTTCCGTACCTCATGGAAAGCACCTTTACTCAATGGATGGAAATAAATTATATGCTAGCTTATGGTTCTGGTGAAGCTTCTTTGGGGTTATTATGGAAATTTGGACTGCTAAATATACTTCTTCCCTTCCAGGTATATATTCATTTTGTTCAGTTTTTGACTCAATCATGGAATGAATGTTTATTGAGATTGAATATCACAGGCTACTTATTTTGCTCACCATGGATTTCGAAGGAGGGACAAAAGGACCAATATGCTTTTGGTAAGTGGTAACCTCACTCTTTTTCACGGAATTTACACCGGAAAGTTTTGTAAATTACCCAAACTCTTAAAATTAATTTTTGGAGTTTAGTTGGGTTTGAATGAAAACTCAGAAATTGTTTAAGGATTTAATTTGGTTTCTAGATTGATTTTAAGTTTTTGGTTTGATTTTGTGAATAGAGAAGAAGAGAGGATGATCAAGAACATTGGTCTGCTGTGTTTGATATTATGAAGATTTCAGATTTAGGGAAAAAAATTCTTTTGGGTTTTTTTGAAGTTGATAGGTGAAGAAGATGAAGGAGAAGGATTGATGGATGTAGTTGTTGGGTTTTTTTTTTTGGTTTCACGTGCTCCATCCTTTTTTTCTTTCCTTTTTTTATTTTTTCTAATTCATCAATAAACATGTAGCTTTTTTCTTTTTTTTAATTAGTAATTACACACGTGGCACGTCACTTAATCAAGTGAGCTGTCACGTAGGCGTTGACCCGGTCAAAATTGGCCAAAAGGTCACTATTGCAAATGGGCTAAATCTCAGGGGTCAAAATATTCATTTTTTTTTATTAGGGGACCAAAATTGCAACATTGACAAACTTAAGAGGTCAAAATTGTAGTTTAGCCTATTTTCTAATGTGATTAGTCAAATGTAGCACATGTAGATAAAATAGATGTTTGAATATCATAACTATATTGCTACCTCCGCCCTAAATACAAGTAACATCCGAAAATGATAAGTAAGGGTTGGAAAAGATTGTTTTTCCTTCTTTCGTCTTATTAAATCAAAGATATTCGTCAACTATATCGTCTCGATGATGTCACAATTGAATTGTGTCTTGGACATGAGGATTACTTGTGTCAAAGTTGATTATGAATAATTTTTAGAATTCTGCTCTTCTCCTAACAAGTTTTGCTCCCATCCAACCAAACTGACTAAAATACTCATGCGTTAGTTAATTAACATATGTGTAAAATTCTTCGTTAGTTAACTCACACAATGTGAGTTAACTTACGCCATGAGTTAACTGACGCTAGCTTTCAAATTCAAAAAGGGAGCAAACAATTTGTTATCATACTCGTAGAATGCATATATTTGTGTGTCTCATAAATGAATTATTATTATCACTTGCTATCACATAATCATAACACTACAATATATTCTTGTCAAAATTTTATTTACTTACTTGTTGAATTCTTAATTATCTGTGGATATTTGTTTAAGACGAAAAAATAACACCACAAAGGTAAAAATTATACAAATGCATTGATTTCCTTTTTCTAACATTGAACAAATTTCAGTAATGATTCAAGCAAAGCAAATGTGACATGGTGAGGAGTTATTAGAGGTTGAGGATATGTTGTATGCTGGTGTAGCAATAGCTAATGGTTTATGAATGAGTACTAACTAATTAAATGAATTTTTTAGTTGATTATAAATATGATAAGGTGAATGAGATTATGAGTATGGTTGGAGGGATTGCCCATTTTTATTAGTGTGTTTGTCTCTTAACATTGGATTTTCTTCTTCCTTACAATAAGCTAGTAGTCACACATATATAGCAAGCACAACCGCTCACCATGTAAATAAAAATAGCGTGAGTTTGCCCTCTTTTTGAATTTGAAAACTAGCGAGAGTTAACTCACGCATGTGTTAATCTCTCTATTTGTGTTGAGTCACGTTGAACACATGCGTGAGTTAACTCACAAAAGGATATTTTCGGTATTTCAGTTGTGCGCGAGCAAAATGTGTTGGGTAAAGAGCAGGATTCTAATTTATAGGACAACTTTCTTTTTCTTCTTGTTGGTAAAAAACAATAGAGAAAAAAAAAACACAATATGAATATGAGAGATAAGTTATTTACAAGTTGTTTGTTGTACAAATGTAATTTCTGGTTAATTATTATATTGTCATACGGAAGGATCCGAATACATAATCCAACAATTTTGATTTGGTATTTGACAATTTCCATCGCTCAAATTTTGATTTGATGCCATTAGATCAAGAAATCCCAATCTAGCTTGCTATTTATGGGGTTCTAGCGTCAAGATTGGACACATTGCATGTTTCTTGATGAAATCCTCAAATGCTAGAAAGTTTTCTAAAATCACCAATCTTGAATCTGAAACCATGTAGCAACAACATGAGATTGTCATCGAACCATTCACGGATCCGACAATATTTAAACACCATCCTTGTTGCTATATGAGAACCAAAACTTATCAAGTATGGATATGAACACGGACACTATATACGACACAAACTTTAATACACCAACACTATTAATAATCTGAGAAAATCAAATAATTTAGTGTAATTATATGTGTTGGTGTCGTGTCGATGTCAATGGCATAGAGAGACCAATATCTTTCAATTGTCCATCCGTGAGACGACTATCACATTGAACGATATGTCATATATGATGTACTTGTTTATCCATGATAAGTTCTTGGGCTAGTCACCACCAATGCCTAAATAAGAAGGTGGTGAGTTTTTTAGTCAGTTACTTGGATTAGACTTACAAGAATCTCAAATCGAGTGCGACAAATTAGAAGGTGTTCATATAACCTCAGCTGCCTTCAAGAAGTCTTCTATGATCATCATTTCAAAGTCTTGTAAATTGAAAATAAACCATGTATGGAGGCTGACAGAGATCACGCATGACTAGGTGTATCAGAGCTTAACTCCTTTATCTAATTGGATGTAGTATTTTCAATGACAAGAGTCGGTAGTACATTGATGTGATGTACCTAAACTTCTTCCAAGATCTCATTATAATTAACCAATGGTTCTGGGTTACCCAAATTATTTTTCTGTTATTCTTTTTTAAATTTAAATAATTAAAATGATGAGTCCTTCTAATTTTTCATAAAAAATACCCTATTTTTTTTTTAAATTACGTAATTTATTTTCACTCTTTTTTTAGCATGATAAAATAATAAATGATAATATCAAACCATAAATCCCACAATAAAATACTTGCAACAAACTAAAGTTGCATGACATAAAATTTCTCTAGCATCAAAATAATTAAAATGTGCAACATCTTAATTTACAACTCTAACATATTTTGATTTTCAATATATAGAATGCACCGCGTCAGTTTTGAAAATATGACTTGGTTTATGACCAAAACCTTTGGCATTTTCCTTCTTCCCTATGAAAATAAAAAAATTGTTGACATAATTGGGTAAGTGAATTTTTTGAGTTCAGGTCTGGTTTTACTTGTAACCAATTTATTTTTATAGGTTTTTCATTTTTAAAAACCATACTCACCCAATTACCCGACCCAACACATTTTTATTAGGTTTTTTGAGTGTCTAGAGTCTAATCACGATTAAGGCTTACATGAAGGATATACAACGGATATGCAGGTCGAGCGACTCAGTAGTTAGGGTTTTATATACATATTTTGATGTGTATCCCGTGACATTTTTTTAAGATGATCATGCGACACTGTTGTATATTGAACGTTTATTGTTTATCGATTTTGTTGTTCATCATAATGTTTGAATGTTTTGTTAATCCACTCAAAGTGTCGGTTTTCAGAATGATTTTAGTTTGACGTTAATAAGGGACGAAGGAAATATATTGGAATATGGAAGAGCGTGAAAGTGAATGCTCTCTCTCTAAATTTGTACACCTTATGTAAAAAAATTACACTTTTGATCAAGTATAATCATGCAAAGTAACACATATTTATGGTTATGATTGATTGGTGGATAGTTGTGAAGCTCTTTAGGTGTAGTCACAACTTTTATGAAGATTTTTTTTTTCCAACCAATTAGGTCTCATAAGGTTTGAGAAAATTCATCTCTACAATTATATGCGGAGGATAACCGATTTACACAAAACAAATCTATGTAAAATACAAATTAAATCAAACTATCCGTTGAAGAAGTAAAATTTCTTCTTAAATAGATAAGCCTATATGATATTTCATCACATCATCTTATTTTAACATGTATAATTATCCATTTAAAACATATATAAATATTTTTCTAAAACAAACATATGTAAATATCTATTGGTATTATTATAACATATACCAACAAAGAACTAAATTATTTGAAGTTTTTGTACATATGTTGATATGATCATCAATATAATCTAAAATGATTCAATAGCTGGACTGATTTAATTTACCTTCAACAAAAAATTATAAATATACTTATGTTAAATTTGACACCTAATATCAAAATATAACATCTGAATGCAAACATTGGTGGTGTAGAACATGTGACTATCTTAAATTTTTATATATGACTTTGGTGGTGTAGAGTTTTTCAAGGGTTTATACAATGATCATAAGCGGCATGAAAACAGTGGGAAAAAGGTTGGAGAATTTTAGAGATTTGCAAACTCTATAGTTACGGTTTGAGAATCTTACATATTCAACTTTGTAACTACCTTCAGATATTGTGTGTAGTAGTTTTTCTTCTCTTTGATTTTTCTAACAACACGTATGCATTATTTAGTATAAAAGAGTTTTACAGGTTTATCTAATCAAAATTTATCATATAAATATTTGAATTTTGCTTCTCAAAAGGGATTGTTAGTAAAGCAAGGAAATTAATTATTGATATTGTAACCATCCATATTTTTTGTGTGTGTGTATATATATGATATATCAGCCATGTTGTTTTATCTTAACCTAAATTATGTGGTTGATATAATTCATTTTACTAACTTAAATTATGGACTTTAACCTAAATTTTCATCTAAATTGCAATACTACCAAGGCAAGGCCCTAATACTGCCAAGGCCAAGTGGTCTCCTTACTATGCTGATTTTCTTTTAACATTTTTCTTCATAATTTAATTCAAAATGATTCTCTTTTGACCGAGTTTAATTCAATTTGATATCACCCACATTTAACAAAGTTGTGCTCAAACTAGAATAGACTTTTTTGTTGTTGAAGGAACTAAAATAGACTTGTAACACTCTAGAAATTGCGGTTACCACTTATGAATAGACCACATACAGATAGGAACATCATTTAATTAAAAAGAAAGAAAATACAGAAAAAGAAATAATTGTTGACTAGTAACGATTTGGATAATGAAGACGATGGAATTAAAAGAAAAGAAAATTATGTAAAAAACTTCTCATTTTGATACGTTCATACCTGACATTGATATTCTTGTAGTTGGTTAAGATAAGACAAATAAATAAATACGTATATGATACTCCTTAAAAAAAATACTTATATGATATGTTAAGATTTACACATATATTTTTTTAGGGAGGATTTACACATACTATTGACCAATAATTTATTTGCCAACGATTAAAAATTATTTGATTAATTTATCAAAAAAAAAATTATTTGATTAACATTCTAAATTTGTTCACTTTAGAAGAAATTGATTCTATATAATAATTATACAAGCCGTAAAGGGCTAACACCACATACACAATCAAAATCAAAAACCATTAGTAAAATAAATACATGAGCCATGCTCCCCTTATTTTGGCATTCTTTTTTATTTTTATTAATATTCTAAAGACTTTGTGGTAATAAATATAATCAAGATATATAACTTTTTTTTTATAAAAAATAAAACGGTACTCATTCATTTACATTGATAGATCACATTATTCAATATCATTAAAAATTTAAACCATAAATCTGCGAACAAACTCACAACATCCAAATTAACAACATATAACGGCAAAATGCATACAAATAATATGATAAAGTTAAAATGATCAGAATATATATGCTTATGGATTTGCAATGTTGACGTCCAAATTATTGATTGAATAATTTACTCCTATTTTAATAGAAATCAAATGAACACCCAAGAATAAGAGAAGTCAAACAATGTTGCACAAAACGACAAACGATACAACGCCACACTCAGACGACAAAATTACGAAGAAAAAAAACTAGATCTACATGAAAATCACTTATTTAAAATGAAATAGAGAGAAAAAAAAAGACAAAGATGGTGATTTCAAATCAAATATTGACCCAAAACACCCACTCAATTAAGAAAAAGACCCGAGAGAGAGAAAAAAAACTAGGGCCAATTCTTGTTAGAGGGAAGCTAGAAAAAAATGTTTTTCTCATAAAGCATACTCTTAGTCGTTTATTTTTGGTGAATTATATACTCTTATTATGGCACCTTATTGAAAAAAAAGTTACAAGTTTTTTGATGTACGTATTTATTATTTAACGACTTTTATTCCATTTAATTTTTTTGAAGGGTTTTATTCCATTTCATATTGACTATCTAAGTCATATTACCAAAAACAAATCATCTAAAGTCAATGTTACTTTAGGAATAAACTTTTAAAATATCACATTATAGTCTTCTTTTAAGGGATTTCACATTATAGAACAAAAAAGGAGTAGTATTTTTTTATTTCTCCTTGCACGTTACCAAAGCAATTTCATTGTTTTCGTAGGGTGAAGAAAACAATTTTAACTATACCAAAAACAAAAAAGAAGAAAACAATTTCATAATTTTTACCAGGAATCTTATAGTGAGTTTTACATTGAACACTTCGTTAGCTTGACACAAAGAAAGACTTAATAAGAATGACTATTTATTTATTTATTTTTAGTGAAAGAATGACTATTTATTGTGATGAACTATATGTATATATAGTTTAGAGTAATGCTACATATCTAGAGAGGGAGCATCACAATATCATCTCGAATAAGCAATCAACCAATCACAATTTAGTGTTGGGCGGAATACATGGGAGGGTGGCGGAAAACATATGCCACCTGTATCGTGAAGCCTTTGCTATATGGAATTTCGTGGGCTTTAGCATTTCCCGTATATTTTATTTTATTCTAAGCCAATGTGAATCTAAATTTTTTACATAAAAAACGTGAGAAACTATATTTATTGTGATGATTTGTTTCATATGCGAGAAAAATGGGAGTATTAATCAAAGTCAATAGCAAGTTGTTGGTGCACTAGAGTTTGTGTAAGTATTGTAAATTCTAAAGTACAAAATTCCATTTTTACCTATCTAAAAAGAATGTGAGAAAAATGGTAAAAACAAGTTTTCTCCGTGAGACTACTTGTTAGTTATGAATAATGCAATTATTATTTATGATCACACTTCACCAGCAATATCACAAAGATTTTTTGTGGTAGTCTATGCCTCTATGGTAGATATATTAGAGTTGATTATTTTGGTCAGGCACATTCGAACGTGCTATTGTTTATTATAGAAAAATATACTTTATATCCTAGCACGTATAATATTAACGGAAGCATCATGATCATGTTGTAATAAGTAATCCAATTTTGAACTACAAATTATGCTAACATTATTAACAGAACCGAATCTGAATGCAAAAATATGATTAAAAAATGGTACTCCAAAACAATTATCAGTTGAACATTGTCTCTCTTACGTATACATTTTTTTAATGCTCTCCCATAAATGATCTACGCGCTTATTTCCAAAACAAATATTACAGGAAACATCACATAGCGTATTTCCTTAAAAAAAAAAACAAACACATAGCGTATTAACTACAAACTTTTTTTTTGGAGCAATCTACAAATTTATTATTATATACTCTAATAACTATATTTTCTTTTTTTTTTTGACAAAAACTATACTTTCTTTTAAAAAATAAATTATACCGATATGCATACACTTCTTACATATTAAGTATTCACTATAAGGTTTACCTGATCCTACTGTAATTTCATGTAGTTACCGTCCTATAGCCTATAACCCTAACTAGGCCCAATGTCTTTGATGGTAACTAACAAACGTTATCCACTAAATGGAATCGAAAATATATATCAAACCATGGTATAGTGTTTTAAACTATGAACTTAAGATTTTAAACAGTGTGACTTGTGGCATGATTTTTTTAGGCCAAATACTTTCCCGGGTCCTTTTAGTTTTACGTTTGTTTCAGATAGATCCTTTAAGTTTCTAAGCCTTCAGATAGATCCTTTAAGTTTCGAGTTTGTTTCGGATAGGTCCTTTAAATTTATAAGGTTTCAGATAGGTCCTTTAAGTTTAGAGATTGTTTAAGATATGTCCTTTCTATTAACCTCTGTTAAGCCAAAGTTAAAGGACCTATCTGAAACAAACTCGAAACCTAAAGGACTATCTGAAACCTTATAAACGTAAAGGACATATCCGAAACAAACTCGAAAGTTAAAGGACCTATCTGAAACCTTAGAAACTTAAAGGACCTATGTGAAACGTAAAACTTAAAGGACTCAGGGAGGTATTTGGCCATTTTTTTACTATAACTTCTGATTTATGGTATGATATAATCTTTAACTTTCTTATTTAAGCTAGAAATGATTTGCATTTTGCTAAAATTGTGTTGAAATTGATTCAAAATTTGATAGATGAGATTGTTGCTGAAAATATAAATGATTTGTTTCAAATATATTTTGTGCTTCTAGATATATTTATGGACAATAAATATATTTTTGTACCGTATGAAGGAAGATTTGATGCAATTATATTTTTGCAAGGAATATTTTTAATGCAAATATATTGTGTGCTGAAGGAGAAAAAAAGAAAGGTATCTTCAGCCCATGATATTTGTTCCAAATTTATGAGTTATATTTCTCTGTAACTATAAACCTTGTATCAGATCAAAACCTTAAGGGAGAGTAGAAAACAAGGGTTTAGAAGCCAATAGGAAACTAGGGTTTGTAGAGAATTCTCTTGGCAACTCTTTGATATCTCTTTTGTAAAGTTACTCATCATTGTAGTGGAACGGAGAGCTGCTCTCTCCCCCCAGACTACGTGTGTTTCTCTCTTTCCCTTGCTGTTGTTCTATCTTTTGATTGTGTTTATAACTGTCACTCACACTGTTTTTGGTTGTTTGATAAACTTGCTCCAGACATCAAGTATTTTATTGGTGTGATATTTAACGAATTCACAACAAATTGTATTATATATATATATGTCATGTCTTGCTTTTACTAAGCCGAAAACTATATAGCTACTCTTCTTTTAAGTCTCCAATCTTCCTTTTGATCTCTCCATCGACTTTTTAAGTAGGACTATACTATTTGCAAAAAGACAAGTATTTTGGTATTGGGTCTTGGATGTGTTCCGTAAAAACTCTATAACTAAAGTATGAAGATACAAAATTAGTGTCGACCTTGGTGCAAGACTATTGTTATGGAAAAATCTTATGTGACCCTCACACTGTGTCCTCACATTAATCGATGTCCCCTCAAACAAAACCTTAACCAGTTGGATTATATGCAATTCTAACCTCTTTTTTCTTTAGGCTTTTTCAGTAAATCTCTCTAGCCACTTTATCACATGTCTTCTCCAAATCAATGAAAATGGAGTGCAAATCCTTTTTGAACAACAACAACCAAGTCTTATCATATTATTTTATAAAAAAAGTAAAAAATTCTTATCGTATTAAGGGTCAGCTATGCAAATCCTTTTTGATCAAACAAAAATAATAAAAACTATAATCAAGATTTAAAATCAGTCTCATCATTCTGTAAAAATAAAAATAAAAAGAGTCTCATCATTATTCTTCCTATATGTCCATAGCCTCACTAAAATCAAACTATATTCACAAGAAGAATAATGAGTCATTTGAAGTCTTATGGGTAGTAAGAAATTCATACTATTAATAAAATGGTTACCATAATTTAACTTGGGCAACAAGTTACGTAATTTCCATTTCTGGAAGGTTACTGTAAAATCAGATAGGTTCTATATTATGAACTATATAAAGTATATTCTCCTTAATATAGTATGAGCATAACTGATACAATGATTTGACTTTGGAATATGCTCCTCATTTCAGTATGAATTAAGTAATCATATATTTTTTTTGTAAGAATTAACTAATCATTTATAAAACACCATCCTTAGTTATTAAATAATTTTTCATTTTTCATTTCATATTTGTTACGGTTAATACCAATTAGGTGTGATAGTTCTATATGTATCAGATGTTTTCACATTATACTTCTTAATTCTTCCTTATCATGTAACCTGCATAATGAAATTATACTATATATCAACATCATTGTAATATGAAATTATCAACAAATCATTTTATCATTGAAACTCAAACACTATACTATTAAATTCAGTATGGAAGAAGCCAAAGAAATGAAGATAGCAAGGTTTTCAAGTTGCCGCGGTGTTGCATTCGAGATCAATCCTAACAGAAGAAGCCCTTTTGCAATTGAATCATCAACAAAGCCAGAGAGAACTGGAACATGGCTTTGGATTCCTCGGACAAGAAACAATTCTTTCAAAATTCTTCCTCAGAGTCAAGGTATTAGTCCAGCTCGGAGTCGAGCAAGTAGTCATTTTTGTGACATCAACATTGATGCTGATGATGTTGAGTATGAATTTCTAGCCGAAGTTCAAGACATAGAAAATGCCCAAGAAAAAGCTAAGGTACTACCAAAAACAGAACCACCAAAAAGGAAGTCAAGGTTGTCCATTATTCTGTTAGATCAAGGTTTCACAGTTTACAAAGGACTGTTCATGGTTTGCATAACCTTGAATATGTTAGCACTTGCTCTTTCAGCTTTAGGGCATTTTCCATATGGTAAATCAAGAGCTACACTTTTCTCCATTGGTAACATTCTAGCTTTAACACTATGTCGAAGCGAGGTGGTCTTAAGACTTCTTTACTGGTTTGTTGTCAAAACTATAGGGAAACCTTGTGTTTCTCTTAGAATCAAAACAGCAATAACTTCATTTCTTCAAAGTGTTGGAGGAATTCATAGTGGCTGCGGTGTTTCTTCGATAGCATGGCTAGTTTATTCTCTCGTACTCACGATAAAAAACAACGACAAAAGCAATTCTTCTCCGGAGATACTCGGTGTTGCATTCGCCATCCTCTCGCTCATTACTCTCTCTTCGCTTGCAGCTTTTCCCATTATTCGCCATCTCCACCACAATGTTTTCGAGCGAATCCACCGTTTTTCCGGTTGGTTAGCTCTTATCCTTCTATGGTTATTCATTCTTCTTACTATAAGTTATGAGCCTAGTTCAAAAACCTATCACTTGACCATCTTGAAAATGGTTAAGAAACAAGAATGTTGGTTCACTTTAGCTATCACAATTCTCATTATGATTCCTTGGTTAAGTATTAAAAAAGTTCAAGTTAGTGTCACAGCACCTTCAAATCATGCTTCAATTATAAAATTTGAAGGTGGTGTTAAAGCAGGTTTATTAGGTAGAATTAGTCCATCCCCTTTATCAGAATGGCATGCATTTGGAATCATATCAGATGGAAAAAAGGATCACATGATGCTAGCTGGTGCAGTCGGTGATTTTACAAAGTCATTAGTTTCTTCACCTCCTAAACATCTTTGGATTCGTTCAGTTCATTTTGCTGGATTACCTTATCTAGTGAATTTGTATCAAAAAGTGCTGTTAGTAGCAACAGGTTCTGGAATTTGTGTATTCTTATCATTTCTCTTGCAGAAAAATAAGGCTGATGTGTGCTTGATTTGGGTGGCTAAAGATATTGAAATGAACTTTGGAAAAGAGATAAAGGAATTGGTGGAGAAATATTCTGAGGACAAAATCATTGTTCATGATACTGCTGTTTCTGGTCGTCCTAACGTGGCTGAGATGAGTGTGAATGCTGCTATTAATTGGAATGTTGAAGTTGTTATTGTCACCAGTAATCCAGAAGGTAGTAGAGATGTTGTTAGGGCTTGTAACAAGGCTAAGATTCCTGCATTTGGTCCAATTTGGGACTCTTGAATGGCTCAAAATTACACAAAATTGTAAGGCAAGTAATTTGTTACTACTTCTCTGTTTGCTTCAAACACTGTAAAAATTTATTTACTTTTGTTTACATATAGTAGAAACTTGTAGTAGTAGTAGTAACTAGTTTTGTAACACTGGTACATTGAGAGTTCCAAGTGTTAATTAAATAAAGTAGAGCATAATGACTAGCATCAAAACACAATTTTCTTATTGGTAATTTAATAGAATAGATAAATTACAGCTTTTATTCTTTCTCTTATTTTTTTCCTTCTTTCCTCTTCCCTCCAAGTTGATTCATTCTCTCTTTAAAATAAGCTATAAATGGTGACCATGAAAGTTCTTTTATAAAATAATAGTTGCACGTCAAGTTTATTGGTATGCCACTTCAGGATAATCACTGTAAAATATTTTATTTTTAACCTCTGAAAAAAGAAGCTATTCTCTTCCATACGGAGTTCTCCCTGCGCGTGGTGATGCAGTTTTCGATCACCATTTGATCTTCAGAGAATTTGTTGAGGTTAGAAGAAACAGCATTACGACGATCACTGAGAAAGTTCAGACGAGTGCGAGAAGTGTGGTAATACTATATATATATCGACTGTCGTCAAGAGAATTGAAAGGAGCAGATATGTTAGAATTTCAACCTCTAAGTTATCGGACATGATCTGAGCAGAAACCAGGAGCCCTAGCTGGGAAGCATCAAGAAATGGCTCTAACTTCTCAATCTCGTCAATAGTACAAGTGAAGTCATAAAAAAGATCAATGTTATCCATGACATTGGTGGAGAAGAGAAGGAAGAAACTTCAAAAATATATGCGAGATGGTCATAATTATAAACCTAGAGAACTCAAAACGAATTGTCGTTATGGACACATTGTGCAGAGGGAGTAAACCTTGGAAGGGGTCCAATCGCTTTGATATGCGCATTGGTGCCATTCAGAGTAGTTACAGAGGATAAACATAATCATGATGTAATCCAAAACGTTTCAAATCTTTACAAAGTTAATGATAACTTCTTGGTTTGATCGAATACGTTTCGTTTCTTATATTTATTCTAATCTAAAAGGTCAATTTCAAAAATCAGTTACACACTAGTGTTTTCGAGCGAGATAAGATCATCTTCCTTAAAGACTAAAAAGAAATAATTTTGCTTCAAGTGTGAGAGCTCGAAAGTCGTTATTCTCGAATACCAATGTCAAAGACATAATTCAGGGACATTCAAAACATTGAGCTACATAACTTCTACATTACAATACTTAACCCGACTCTGATATCATATCACGGATATTGAGGCTTAACTCATCCTTACAAAACCGGCTTATACGATGAGGAGTGCCTTCTCTTATAAACACTTGTCAAGAATCTTATCTATCCGATGTGGAACTAAATCCCACCGAGTGTTAGCCGCTAACACTCAAAACTTCCATATCCAAGTATGTCAAAGACATCTTTTTAGTAAGCAGTCGATTAACATTCAAAACTCAAAGTACACGAAGAAAACTTGCAGAGGGAGTCTCCAAGGAAGTTATAATACATTGACAGTCGTAGAGTTAGTTTATTAGTCTTTTCTATAAATAGTAGAATCAAACTCCATACAAAGAAGTTCATTTATGTTCCAAAAACTTGCCTACTAATAACATATTTGCCACACATAATAATATGCATCTTGGTGATTATTGAATGAACGATGTATGTTAATCCACATATCCTTATAATAATACAATTTTCATCTTATTTATTGTTTTCTACATTTTTTTAGTTTTATTCGAAAACACATTTCATGTACAACAAACTTAGACATGTGATCTTAAACTTACCAACTAAGACCCCCTAAAGGATCTAACTTGAATCTAAGATTGATATTTTGAGTTCATTTGTTGAAAGGAAAGTTTTACAAACCACCACATCTCATCATAATCATTCTTCATATCCCCCCAACTTCACTACAAGCAAACTAACTATATTTCCTTAGAGTCTCACATTGGATGAGGTATGACATACAATATATTTATAAGAGCATATCAAAGCTTCGTTTAGCCACATGCTATCAGGCGGTCACCGCTATTGGGCCACTTGGATCACGCTTCAGATATTCAATATTGAGCGTTATATGGCGTGTTAAGAGTCTCACATTGACTGAAATGTGATGTAACAAGTTTCATTAGGACATTGTTTAAGAAACAAAAAAACTACTTTTGAATAAAAAAACGGTGTAATTATTGTTTTGTAAGGATTTAACTTATATTTTCAAGATAAATTTTTCTTGAGTTGCATAAATGATGCATTGTTAGAGTATTGTTAGAAATTTTAATTGTTTAATTATTTATTTCAAAGTTTTTTTACAAGAGAAAACCAATGCGTTACATTAAAAATGAAAGGGGGTTGTCAAGATGAGAACTAACATTGTATATGTCCACTTTAGCAAGGTTATGAACAATCATTTTAGTCTCTCTCTTAGAAAATTCGACATGAGAGTTGTTACAAAACGATTATAAAGTATTATGACATCTACTTAAAATGAAATCTACCTTGCTTCTATCATTGATCGACAAGTTTTTTTTTTTTTTTAAAGATCATTGACCGTCGAGTTAAAAGAGTGTACAACGCTTTTTGAATTCATAGTAAAGATAACTTTTTTGAACTTTGATTTCCCCATCCACTCGATAGATGCTAATAAGTTTGAAGCCTCGCCCTCCTTATTAACATTCTAAATAGGTTGCAACTACAAAGCCTTTACTTCCATAAACATCTCATACTTGTCGCTTAAGCGAATCTCATTTCTATCTTAGTATGTTACTCAGAAATTGACGAGTCGATATTAGACCTAATGAACACGTATGGAGGTTGTTGTCGTGTCTAGTCATTTCGAATCACCCTCCACTCTCTAAGTAAAACCACAGTCACATAATTCTCTTACATGTTGTGAATCTTGAATTGGTATCTGTGTACCAACTCATGGTACTTTTGTGAATTAGTTCGCACAAATTTTAATTGAATTCCTAATGTGGTTGATTAGAAGATAAAAGAGAAATCTCGTTGAGGAAATAAATTTTACTGGAAAGTCTCTTTGAAGTTTAGAGAAAGAGAAAACCTCTTACAAAATAACACCGATAATAAAATAAAAAAGTGAATATAAACAAAGGTTTTGGAAAGTGGACATTAGTTAATTGCATTTGGCTACCGCAATCCTTCTACATTTTTGTACCATCAATCAATTCAATTAATTAAATATTTCTCCCTCGTCTTAAATTATAAATCGTTTTGGAAAAAAATTGTCTTAAATTGTAAGCCGTTTTACAATACCAAGAAACATTAATGTTATTTTTTCTATTATATCATTAACTATTTATTACCATTTCTTTTCTCAATTCTTGAATTTATCTTTCACGTAACATTTACTAGGGACAATTTTGTACTAGTAATCACTAAATATTTACATCTCACTTTGAGTCTTTCCAAGAGTTCAACACTTTCTCCGTTATGGTACTCGAAATCTTTTATTCCCTCCATACTAAATTATATGACGTTTTAGACATTTTACATGTATTAAAAAATATAATTAACTTTGTATGAAAAAGATATATCATTTAGTTGTACTAATAAATTTTATGTTCTGTTTAAATATTTTTTAATTAATTAACCAATGCCTACGGCATTCTTTATCGCTGTATATACCGAATTCTTTGTACAGCGAACCCGTACTCATATCTTTATTATATTGATCGATTTCTCTTTTGACTGAGTCATATAGCTGCCTAAACATGTTTTTTTGATTCCTAATTAAACGTTACAGTTTGTACATTACTTGTTAGTGAATCCTTTCTGAACATGTTTTGTCTGTCTATGGGTAAGGGAAACGATAGGCACAATGGTTTGATCATTCCAAAGACATAGAATGCCACAGATACTGTTCGGTCATCATCTTTTCCTTTCAGTTAATTACCTCTTGCATGTGTTCGGCTGATCCTCTTTAGAGCACCTCCAGGGTGTCTCATAATCAGGAAATGCAGTTCGCATGCTGTAATCACCGTACCCCCAGCAAGTAATGTAACTTTGAACATCTTTCAACATAATATAACATTATTTTTTTTCATCCTCCGGTTTTCTAAGAAAATGGTCTTATAACATCGAGTTCAACAAGAGATAAGTAAAATCGGATCAATAATTATTTCACACAGAAATCGAGTTCCCATTTGGTTTTTCAGTGGATCTTATTAACCGCATTAGACCGATTGCTTCCTTGACATTATTGTTCTTTGTTTGGTTACACCTTTAAATTCGGTTATTATGATTAGGTTTAGGGTATGGTTTGTTGTGTGTACACCTTTAAATTTTATATATACACTAAGTTAACACATAATTTTATCTTGTAAATTTTTTTTTATTTTATTTCTATTTTCTCACTTCTTATCACATCATTGGTATATTACATTAGTCTCTTTTACTCAATGTTTTAAGGTGTATACACTCATAAGGGTGTATACAAAACATTTTCCATAGAATAATTGTTTGTAGTTTCTGATTTTATAATAAATTTTTTCTTTTGCTTCATTATTTTTTTTAAATAAATTATAAAGATATCAAGTGCACTTTAGCGTCCACAAGCCTTATTACTTTTCGTGCGGTGTAGTAAGAAGTGACTTTTGTAGTATATTAGCTTTGAATATTGGGTAACTAAATAGTATGGGCAAAATACTCTTAAACATAGTGCACTTGCACACCGGAGCCAAAATGCGATAAGTTGTCTTGTTCTCTAATTCATTTTAGTACGAGTCATATTCTTTTTTATTACCGTGATACTAGTACGAAGTTTCAACCCCTACTTAGTAGTGATTAATTTTCGTTAGAGAACATGTAGAGCATATAAGGTGAGTTCTCCCCTCCCGGCCAAATTTTTTCCATATGCATAAGTAAGGACACCCCCGACCACATGCTTAAGTGGTCCAAATCATTTACCACTTAAATCAATTCATTGTTGACGTATGAGTCATATTTATTTGTGCTAATATTTCTCTTTAATCGTTTATTTGAGATAATTCAATATTAATTTTTCCAACAAACATAACCCTATGTAAATTTGAGTGGTGACAGTTTTCGCATTCCAAACCTTTTTTTTGTTGTAAATTTGAGTTAAACTTAAACCCAAATTCAGCAAATATTCATGACAAGAATAATATGTCATTTCAAATCTTATGGTCAAAAGAAATTCATTGTAGCAAGCACTCATAGTAGCAAGTTAATGTAATTTTCCATTTCAGAGAGCTACTGTTAATAACAGACAGGTTCTAAATTGTGAACTGTATAAAGTATATTCCCCTTAATATAGCAACGAATATAACAGATACAATGGTTTTACTTTGGAGTATGCTCCTTATTAAATGATTTTACATTACTCATTTAGTATCTTTTACAGTTAATAGAAACTACGAATGATATATATAATAATAATAAAAAAAATTGTACGTATGATATCTGCTATATATATGGGCATCATGGATTTCTACTACATATCAGCATCATTGTAATACAAAATTGTCTACAAATCATTAATTATAAGATTGAAACTCAAAGACTATACTATCAAATTCAAAATGGAAGAAACCAAAGAAATGAAGATAGAAAGGTCTTCAAAGTTTTCAAGTTGCCGCGGTGTTGCATTCGAGATCAATCCTAACAGAAGCAGCCCTTTTGCAATTGAATCAACAACAAAGACAGAGAAAACAGGAACATGGCTTTGGATTCCATGGACAAGAAACAACTCTCGAGCTATTAGTTCGACTAGGACTCAAAGTCGAGCAAGCAGTCACTTCTGTGACATCAACATTGATGCTGATGATGATGAGTATGAATTTCTAGCTGAAGTTCAAGACGTGGAAAATAACCAAGAAAAAGTTGAGGTACTACCAAAGTCTGATCCACCAACAAAAAATTCGAGGTTGTTGATTATTCTGCTAGATCAAGGTTGCACAGTGTACAAAGGACTATTCTTGGTTTGCATAACCTTGAATATGTTAGCTCTTGCTCTTTCAGTTTTAGGGCATTTTCCATATGGTAAATCAAGAGCTACACTTTTCTCCATTGGAAACATTCTAGCTTTAACACTATGTCGAAGCGAGGTGATTTTAAGACTTCTTTACTGGTTTGTTGTCAAAACTATAGGGAAACCTTGTGTTTCTCTTAGAATCAAAACAGCAATAACTTCATTCCTTCAATGCATTGGAGGAATTCATAGTGGCTGCGGTGTTTCTTCGATAGCATGGCTAGTTTATTCTCTCGTTCTCACGATCAAAAACAACGGTGAAAACACTTCTCCAGAGATTCTTGGCGTTGCATTTGCCATTCTCTCGCTCCTTACACTCACTTCGCTCGCAGCTTTTCCTCTTATTCGTCATCTTCACCACAACGTTTTTGAGCGAACCCATCGTTTTGCCGGTTGGTTAGCTCTTATCCTTCTATGGTTTTTCATTCTTTTAACTGTAAGTTATGAGCCTAGTTCAAAAACCTATCACATAACCGTTTCAAAGATGATTAAGAAACAAGAGTGTTGGTTCACTTTAGCTATCACAATTCTCATTGTGATCCCTTGGTTAAGTATTAAAAAGGTTCAAGTTAGTGTCACAGCACCTTCAAATCATGCTTCAATTATAAAATTTGAAGGTGGTGTTAAAGCAGGTTTATTAGGTAGAATTAGTCCATCACCATTATCTGAATGGCATGCATTTGGAATCATATCAGATGGAAAAAAGGATCACATGATGCTAGCTGGTGCAGTCGGTGATTTTACAAAGTCATTAGTTTCTTCACCTCCTAAACATCTTTGGATTCGTTCAGTTC